>JAESFI010000064.1_pt1 | contig 150502 bp, 139 predicted proteins | sample 9269361 | NCBI WGS metagenome assembly JAESFI01 (sample SAMN14504119, study PRJNA617095) | algae metagenome | isolation source: Brasilonema angustatum HA4187-MV1 and co-occurring heterotrophs from moss... | place: USA: Manoa Valley, Honolulu, Hawaii | collected 2009-07-20
GGAGTCACTCCTGAGTTTGGAGGGAAGGGTTTTCACCTTCATCCTGTCCGAAGTTCAATCTCCGTAGAGATTGGCTAGTGTATGTACGGGCTGTTTACCGTGATTCTACTAGCAACGAATCGCACCACGTTTTTACCTCACCCTGCCCTATCGGGCATCCCTCTCCTTATTAAGGAGAGGGAAAGATTGTGGATACGTTAGTGCCCACCCTACAAATTACTTCTTATACCCTTTGAGGAAAATCCTGATACATTTCACTCCCCCTACTCCCCCTACTTCCCCTACTCCCCCTACTTCCCCTACTCCCCCTGCTTGCCCATATGTATTAACTTTAAAGTGAAACGGTATTACTACTATATTGCCACGGACTGAGTTTTTGTGGCACATATAGAGATGATGTGACATAACGAGTGGATCTATGGTCGAATCATCTAAACATATTGAAGTCCATTTAGGTCGCCAAGGACGTTTGGTGATTCCTGCTGCTCTGCGGCGGCTGTTGGGTTTTGAGGAAGGAGATACGCTAGTCGCTCGTCCTGAAGACGGGCGGCTGATTTTGGAAAAGCAGGAGGCGATTAAACAGCGGCTGAAAGCTAGGTTTTCGCAATTGCCAAAACAGAAAAGTCTGGCAGATGAGTTGATAGCGGAACGACGCGAGGAAGCTAAGCGGGAAGTGGGCGCATGACAGTGGTTTTGGATGCGTCAGCAATGCTAGCCTATTTGCAGGATGAGCCTGGGGGTGAAGCGGTTGAAGTCGTGCTGGCTGAGTCGGTGATTTCGAGTGTGAATTGGGCGGAGGTGGTGCAGAAATCTGTAGCTGTGGGTGTGGTGATAGATGGAATGCGCGAGGATTTGGAGGCGTTAGGGCTGATCTGCGCTCCCTTTACTCCTGAAGATGCCGAGATGGCGGGAAGACTCTGGTTGCAAACTCGACAGGCTGGTCTGTCTTTGGGCGATCGCGCTTGCTTGAGTTTGGGAATGCGGCTCAATGCTTCGGTTTTGACGACGGATCGCATTTGGACAACGCTCGGTTTATCTTTGGATGTGCAGGTGGTTCGGTGATGAAAGGGCGATAGCTAGCCCCTTAGGGGGCGCTGCGCAAACGCTGCTGCGCGGAGCGCAGATCGCCCCCAAGACTAATGCAAAATTGGAATACGAAAGGTTAAGTGAAATTGAGCGTTATCGTTTGATAGAGTTATTAGATCCAAAAGTGACTCACTACGAGTTTTTTCTGAGTCGCCCACCTTTACCAAAAGTTGATTGGTCAGCGGATAATGATTTATTAACGGCAATTGCTGAGCGAAATCCTTGCATGGATGGTTTTCCCAGTCAATGTGTCTTCAACTACGATTACCAGATTGTGAATTTATCACCACAAGAGTTGAAGTTCTTAGAAAGCTGCAATGGTCTCTCAACAGTAGGGGAGATTTTAACCAGCTCATCATTGGGGTTAGATGGAGTGAGAAGGCGGCTGTTGCAACAGCTGCTGATTTTGTTGATACCAAGTTAACCAAACAAATTGCCAAAATCCAAACAAAGCAGGCGACGAGGGAAAAGGTAGAATAGAAATTAAGAGGAGATTTACCTTTCAAGTTGATTGCGACTCCTCAATCTCGCCACAGCTGTCAACACGGAATTTCAGGATAGAGGGATTGGTAAAGATTTGTCCTGTTCATCCATCTTTTCCGTGTTAATTATCCTTTTTGTGCTTGGTGCATCTACTCGGTATCTTTTGTTTGGTGACAATAAGTTAATTGTTTTTTTCTAAAGTATTGTTACCCAATCGTGATATGATTCAGCTGGCTGAAGATGCAGTCAACACAATTAGCTGTACTGGTTTCAAGTCTCGTGAGCTTGTCAAACGAATCAACTGATCCCACACCAACAACACGACAAGATTCAAGACCTGGTTTTGAGGACACAGAACCAGACAACTCGATGCAGGAGTTCTATGGACTCTACCAAGAGTTGTTGCTCATCACTCTTGTCTTGACAGGGATTATATTCATCTCTGTTTGGATATCTTATTCCCTGAACATTGCCCTAAATTATTTGCTTGGAGCATGTACAGGTGTGGTTTACTTGAGGATGTTGGCAAAAGATGTTGAGCGTTTGAGTGGAGAAAAAAAACAGTTGAGTAAAACTCGATTTGCGTTATTAGTAGGGGTCATTCTACTAGCATCGCGATGGAATCAACTGCAAATCTTACCCATCTTTTTGGGATTTCTTACTTATAAAGCAACGCTCCTCATTTACGTAGTTAGAGGGGCATTTGCCTCTGACTTGTCAAAGTTCCGGTAACCATAAACAGCAAAGCGCAAACTGTGCGGGAGGACGGAACTTTTCCAGGAGGAAAATCCACCCCGCGAACCCGCTCCACTTCTCCAGGTAAGATTGGAGAAATGATAGATTAGGTTAGGAAAATGGTGAATTTTCTGAATGCCCTAACTTCTGTTCCCTTTGGAGAACTAGAAGTAGGTCATCATTTCTACTGGCAGTTAGGCAATCTAAAACTGCATGGACAGGTCTTCCTCACCTCCTGGTTTGTGATAGGTCTTCTGGTCGTAGCTTCACTAGCAGCTACTAAAAACATCCAAAAAATTCCCAGTGGCATCCAAAACTTAATGGAATATGCTTTGGAATTTATTCGAGACCTCACAAAAAACCAGATTGGAGAGAAAGAGTACCGTCCTTGGGTGCCGTTTATTGGCACACTATTTTTGTTTATCTTCATATCGAACTGGTCGGGTGCTTTAATTCCCTGGAAGCTCATCAAACTTCCATCGGGAGAGTTGGCCGCCCCAACCAATGACATTAATACGACAGTAGCACTGGCGTTGTTGACTTCTTTAGCTTACTTTTACGCAGGTTTTAGCAAGCGTGGTTTGGGGTACTTCAAAAAGTATATAGAGCCGACGCCGGTTCTATTACCGATCGCGATTCTAGAAGATTTCACCAAGCCCCTCTCCCTAAGCTTCCGTCTATTTGGTAACATTTTGGCGGATGAATTAGTTGTAGGAGTGCTGGTTCTTTTGGTTCCTCTGTTTGTACCTTTGCCAGTGATGGCTTTAGGTTTGTTTACCAGTGCCATTCAAGCCTTGGTTTTTGCCACCTTAGCAGCGGCATATATTCATGAGGCGATGGAGGGACATGGTGACGAAGAGCATGAGGAAGCACATTAAAATCAGTGAACAGTGATCAATAAAGAGTTATAACTGGTAACTGGTAACTGGTAAGTGATCACTGCTTAGAACCCTCAGTTGATGTCATGTTAGATTTTGGATGCCCGAATGTTCAATTCGATGCAAAATCTAAAATCTAAAATCTAAACACAAAAATCGTTCGTTTCGTACTCAAGGTAAGGAAAATCAACATGGATCCATTAGTTTCTGCTGCTTCCGTTCTTGCTGCTGCTCTAGCAATTGGTTTGGCTGCGATTGGTCCTGGTATTGGTCAAGGTAATGCTGCAGGACAAGCAGTAGAAGGTATTGCTCGTCAACCAGAAGCAGAAGGTAAAATTCGCGGTACTCTGCTGTTAACCTTGGCATTCATGGAATCCCTTACCATTTATGGTCTGGTTATTGCCCTAGTACTACTGTTTGCTAACCCATTTTCCTAAAACCTAAAACTTTTCCTTAATTCTGGAGACGTGAATGTTCACGTCTCTATAGTTGATGAGGAAGAAAGTTGACCCCGTGATGGCTATGGGGTATCGACGATGATCAAAAGTAAGATGATTTTTCGCCCGTGAAAACTGCTGTTGTAGCCAAAGAGGAGAGAAATGTTTGATTTCGATGCAACCTTGCCCTTGATGGCAGTGCAGTTTCTGCTGTTGGCAGCTCTATTGAATGTTATTTTCTATAAGCCACTGACCAAGGCATTAGACGATCGCGATAACTATATCCGAACGAATAACCTTGATGCTCGTGAACGCTTGGCTAAGGCTGAGCGATTAACTAAAGAATATGAGCAACAATTAGCAGAAGCTCGTAAACAATCGCAAGCGACTGTCGCTGCAGCTCAAGCAGAAGCTCAGAAAACCACTGATCAGAAAATCGCTGAAGCGCAAAAGGAAGCTCAAGCTCAACGAGAACAAGCGGCACTTGAAATAGAACAGCAAAAGCAGGAAGCTTTGCGTTCCCTAGATCAACAAGTAGATGCTCTCAGCAGGCAGATACTAGAAAAACTATTGGGACCTGTTTTAGCTAAATAGAGCTTCAGAAAAAAGAATAGTTGTTGCTCTAAAAAATAGGGTGGGCTACCCCCGAATTTACGCCTGTAGGACGGCAGTTGCTACAACGGGGGGAACCCCACGCCAGGTGCTAAGAAAGCGGGAAGCCCTCCGGGCGTCTACAAGTGGGTAAACCCGCAAGAGCGGAGTGCCTCCCCAACGCACTGGCTCCCTCCGGGTTCACCAGTCGCCTAGGTCGGGAGACCCTCCAAAGAGCGCTGGATTCACCGCAACGCACTGCCTCACAAGAAGGAGCCGACTCCCTTGGGTGAAGCAGGAAGCAGATCCTCTAGAAATTACTTCTAGTTGAGTGGCTAGTCTTATATTAAGTTTAGTCAAGTTCTGTATGGCAGTAGCTCAATGCGCGATCTCACAATAATTCGATAAGTATATACGTAGCGGGGCGCAAGTCGTCCCACAACGGTTAAATAAGTGTCAAAAGTGGCACCTTTTTTCCCTTAGGGAATTTTCAACCTACTAAGCAAGGGAGCAGCGCAGTTGTAGATGGGTATCATTGGAAGTAGTTTTTTACTAGCCACAGAAGCGGTGGCAGAAGGTCACTCAGAAGGCGGTTTCGGTCTAAACATAGACATTTTTGAAACCAATCTGATTAACCTGGCGATTCTGGTTGGCATACTATTCTACTTTGGGCGTAAAGTTCTTAGCAATATCCTCAGCGAACGACGCTCAAGTATTGAAACGGTAATCAAAGAAGCAGAAGCTCAGGCAAAAGAGGCAGCTGTTGCCTTGTCCAAAGCTCAGGAACAATTAACCCAGGCTCAGGCAGAAGCACAACGCATCCGTAAAGCAGCACAAGAAAACGCACAAGCAACTCGTGAAGCCATTTTGGCGCAAGCAGCACAGGATGTAGAACGTTTGAAAGAAACAGCTGCTAGGGATTTAGACACACAAAGAGACAGGGCGATCGCCGAACTGCAACAATATGTAGTGTCTAAGGCATTGCAAAAAGTCGAGTCAGAACTACAGACAGGCATTGCCGACGACGCTCAACAGCAATTAATTGACCGCAGCATAGCGCTATTGGGAGCTTAGGGATGAAAAGTAATATCGCAATGGCGGAAATATCCCAGCCTTACGCACAGGCGTTGATGTCAGTCGCACAATCCAAAAATTTAACAGATCAGTTCGGCGAAGATGTGCGTTCCTTGCTAACCTTGCTGAGTGAAAGTGAGCAACTGGGAAATTTTCTTGAGAACCCATTTGTGTCGCTAGATGACAAAAAGGGAGTCATCAACCGTATCCTTGGTGACGGCGCTAACGCATATTTCCGCAATTTTTTATTGCTGCTGGTAGATAGACGGCGCATTTCATTGCTGAAACCAGTTTTACAGCAATATTTGGTGCTGTTGCGGCAACTTAAACAAATTGCTCTGGCGGAAGTGATTTCTGCTGTCCCCCTCACAGAGGAGCAGCAACAATCAGTCAGGGATAAAGTCATCGCATTGACAAAAGCTCGCGAGGTCGAATTAGAGACAAAAATTGACCCCGAGTTAATTGGTGGTGTGATTATTAAGGTAGGCTCTCAAGTCATTGACGCCAGCTTACGGGGCCAGCTGCGCCGTATCTCCTTGCGTTTAAGTGGCTCTTAAAGCAGTGAACAGTAAACAGTAAACAATGAGCAGTGAACAGTGAGAACTGAGAACTGAGAACTGAGAACTGATTAACTGCTGAGTGTAAAATGTTTAGTCTCGCAATAAAGAGAAGATAGACAAATGGCAATTAGCATCAGACCAGACGAAATCAGCAACATTATTCAGCAACAAATAGAACAATACGACGAACAGGTCAAAGTTGCTAACGTTGGAACCGTTCTGCAAGTAGGTGACGGTATTGCTCGTATTTATGGTCTAGACAAGGCCATGGCTAGTGAGCTACTGGAATTTGAAGACGGTACAATTGGCATCGCCCAAAACTTAGAAGAAGACAACGTTGGTGCGGTGCTGATGGGCGAAGGTCGTGATATTCAAGAAGGTAGCTCCGTAACCGCCACTGGTAGAATTGCTCAAATACCCGTGGGAGATGCTTTGATTGGACGAGTTGTCGATGCTTTAGGTCGTCCAATTGATGGTAAGGGAGAAATCAAGACCGAAGAAACCCGTTTGATTGAATCTCCAGCACCAGGTATTGTGGCGCGTCGTTCGGTACACGAACCGATGCAAACTGGTATCACAGCTATCGACGCGATGATTCCCGTCGGTCGTGGACAGCGGGAATTGATTATTGGTGACCGTCAGACTGGAAAAACTGCGATCGCAGTAGATACCATCATCAACCAAAAAGAAGAAGACGTGATCTGCGTCTACGTCGCAGTCGGTCAAAAAGCTTCCACCGTAGCTAACGTTGTGCAGACGTTACAAGAAAAAGGTGCTCTAGACTACACCGTTGTCGTAGCCGCTAACGCCAGTGAAGCAGCGACCCTGCAATTTTTGGCTCCTTATACAGGTGCTTCGATTGCTGAGTACTTTATGTACAAGGGTAAAGCAACTCTAGTTATCTATGATGACCTCTCCAAGCAAGCTCAGGCTTATCGCCAAATGTCCTTGCTCCTGCGTCGTCCTCCCGGACGGGAAGCTTATCCTGGAGACGTGTTCTACATCCACTCACGTCTGTTGGAACGTGCAGCTAAGCTGAGTGACGAATTGGGTAAAGGTAGCATGACTGCTCTGCCAATCATCGAAACTCAAGCAGGTGACGTATCTGCTTACATCCCCACCAACGTAATTTCCATTACAGACGGTCAGATATTCCTGTCTTCCGACTTGTTCAACTCTGGTATCCGTCCCGCAATTAACCCTGGTATTTCCGTATCACGGGTGGGTTCCGCTGCTCAAACCAAGGCAATGAAGAAAGTTGCTGGTAAATTGAAGCTGGAGTTGGCACAGTTTGACGAACTGCAAGCCTTCTCACAATTCGCCTCTGACCTAGATAAAGCAACTCAAGACCAGCTCGCACGGGGTGCGCGCTTACGGGAACTTTTGAAACAGCCACAAAACGCGCCGCTATCGGTGTATGAGCAAGTCGCTCTTCTTTACGCTGGTATTAACGGATACTTAGATGACATCCCCGTCGAGAAAGTTACTGAGTTCACAAAAGGATTGCGCGAGTACTTAAAGACTAGCAAAACTGAGTACGTTAAAGGAATTCAATCTAAGAAAGCACTGGGTGATGAAGAAGAAGCACTCTTGAAAGACGCAATTAACGAATACAAGAAAACGTTCTCGGCAGCGTAAATCAGGAGTCAGGAGGAGGCAGCCCTGTGGGCGGGTTTCCCGACTAGAGGCGACTGCCGTTCAGGACTCAAGAGTCAGGAGTCAGCTAAAAGATGTTAGTTGTCTGTTGAGTTTAGAATTCTGAATAAAAAACCTTCCTGGCAATTGTACTAAGACAGGAGTTAGGAGTTAGAAGTCAGAAGATAGCTGACTCCTAACTCAGGAATTGCTAAGTTCTAAATTCTAAATTCTTGTAAAAGGGTATGGCAAATCTCAAAGCAATACGCGATCGCATTCAATCAGTAAAAAATACCAAAAAAATTACAGAAGCCATGCGGCTGGTGGCTGCAGCGCGGGTGCGTCGCGCTCAAGAACAGGTGCTATCCACCCGTCCCTTCGCCGACCGCTTGGCGCAAGTTTTGTACGGTCTACAAAGCCGTCTGCGTTTTGAAGAAGCAAACCTACCACTGCTGAAAACACGGGAAGTTAAATCAGTAGGGTTGTTGGTGGTTTCAGGCGATCGCGGTTTGTGCGGCGGCTACAACAACAACGTTATCAAACGTGCTGAAAATCGCGCCAAAGAACTCAAGGCAGAAGGTGTAGACTACAAATTTGTCATCGTAGGACGCAAAGCAACCCAGTATTTCCAACGTCGCGAACAACCGATAGACGCCACCTATACTGGTTTAGAGCAAATTCCTACCGCTGCTGAAGCTAACAAGATTGCTGACGAATTGCTTTCTCTGTTCTTGTCAGACACTGTAGATCGTATTGAGCTTGTCTACACCAAGTTCGTTTCGTTGGTGAGTTCTCGTCCTGTGGTGCAAACCTTGCTTCCTCTTGACACTCAAGGTTTGGAAGCACAGGATGACGAAATCTTCCGCTTAACAACCCGTGGTGGTGAATTTGAAGTCACACGAGAGAAAGTGAGCGCTCAAACCCGTACTTTCTCCAGTGACATGATTTTCGAGCAAGATCCAGTACAGATTCTCGATTCCTTACTACCTCTGTATGTGAGTAACCAGCTTTTGCGGGCGCTGCAAGAATCAGCTGCCAGCGAACTTGCGGCGCGGATGACAGCAATGAGCAATGCCAGCGACAACGCCAAAGAACTCATTGGTGCCCTCACTTTGTCTTACAACAAAGCGCGGCAAGCAGCAATTACCCAGCAAATCCTAGAGGTGGTCGGCGGTGCTGAAGCACTAGGTTAGGAAATTGCTCATAGCAAATGAATAATAGCTAATTGCTAGTTGTGTTGAAATTAGCAATTAGCTATTTTTAATTGTTGGGGCTTTTTCACCAATGGAGGCTAATGATCACACTGACGACATATGGATATTTGTGTACTGAGGTTTATGATATCACCAAGCCCATTGATGGAAAGTACCCTGACGTTCCATACTACATCAAACATCTTTCTAAAATTGGTGGCAGAATTCTTGAGGCGATGGTTGGCAGGGGACGACTACTCATCCCGCTGCTAGAAGCTGATTTGAATGTTGAGGGCATCGACTCCTCAAAGGACGGAGAACTCATTGCCACAGAGTTACAGCGATTACCCCAGCACTGGTTTGGGCGAGATGAATTTATCATGTGTTTGCAGGAAAACGGTTACAAAGACATTACCCTATGCGCCAACTATACTGACGGTCTACAACCAAGTTCTCACAAAGACACGTTGTGTTTCTGTGCAGCACTGTCATGAACCAGAAGACCAAATCCCACCAAAATCTTAAATTTAGGCTCCTGAGTGGCACATTTAAAAATAGCGTACTATAATAGTACTATAGGTAAAACACATGGGTCCGTCACGGTTTCGACAGGTTGGCGAAAGCTACTTTGTGAAACAGGTCGAGAGTGAGTCGTCTCTCGAAAATCCAAGGCTCAACATAAAGTAAATGCAAACAACATTGTACCTTTTGCTCGTAAGCAAGCTCTAGTAGCTGCCTAATAACCTCTTTTTGGTTCGAGCGTCTCTAGTTTGACTCCGTTAAGGATTAGAGACCAACCCCCAACGGATGCTCTAGCAAGTGTCTCTGGTTCGCTTGTTAGCTAAGACTTAACCAGAGCATCCTAGCGTTCGGGATAATGAACGTTCCCCGCCTTGAGGGTAAAAGAGGCTAAGCCTGTGAACGAGCGGGGGGTCAATACCCAGTCTGGACAGCAGTTCGACTCTGCTCGGATCCACTAAAAAATATCCGTAAATCCGCCTAACAATTTTATGTGATGGCGGATTTCGTTTTTTATGGGCGCTTCAAAAGTAGTTTGGGAGTATCCTTACTAAAAGTAAGGAGAACGTCAATTAACAACCATATGGCTCGTACAGGTTACACCTTGCCAGTGTTTGCAGTAGCCGCTGCGAAGGCTGCTCTTATGCATCTGCGTGAAAAAATAGATTCTCAACTCTCGGTTGAGATTGATCTGCTTTCTGAAACAGCAGAAATTTCGATTTCTCAAGTTGCAGCTTTAGACTCCCAGAGTGCTTTGGCAGTAACACTCAGTGATCCAGGTGATAACTTAGATTTAACAAAGAACACGCCCATTTGGGCTTGGGTAAAGTTGTCACAAAGGCAATCCCAAGCCTTGATTTTAGAAGCAGGAGAGGGTTTAGGAAAAACAGCCTCTGGAGAACCAGCGATTTACAGCTATGCCCGTCGCCTGTTTGATGCCAATTTACTACCTCTAATTCCCCCACAGCAAACTGTAACGGTATCAATTATTATTCCTGAAGGTCGTCAATTGGCGCAACGTACCTCCAATGAAGCCTTTGGGATTTTAGAAGGGTTAGCTTTGTTGGGAACCAGTGGAATTTCTCAACCTTTGTCGGCGGCTGACTATTTAGAAGAATTTCGTTTGTCGTTGCAGGCTAAGGTCAAACTTTGTCCTGGTTTGGTGTTTTGTATTGGTAGCAATGGTATGCAAGTTGCACAACGTCTAGGCATACCAGAGTCAGCAGTTGTGCAAACTGGCAACTGGATTGGTGCAATGCTTGTAGAAGCGGGACTATATCAAGCAACTTCTGTTTTGCTGCTGGGATATCATGGCAAACTGATTAAGCTGGCTGGTGGCATTTTCAATACGTCTAGTCATTTAGCAGATGCCAAATTAGAAATTTTGAGTGCAGCAGTTGTTGCTGTTGGTGGTGATGTACAAGCAACACGAGCAATTTTAGATGCTAAGACTGCAGATGCAGCACACAAAAAATTAATCGAACTGGGACTGGCAGAATCAGTATTTGGGATACTCGCTGAAAAAATTAGTCACAAGGCTACTGCTTACGTGCAAAAATATGCTAATGTTGCCCTGAAAGTTGGTACTGTATTGTTTGACCGCAAAGGCGAAATCATCAGCCGAGACTTGCACGCAAAAGAACTTTTGAGTTTTGATCAAAACTAAGGGTGTAGGGGAGGGTGTAATATCGTGTCCGGTTAAAGACTTATCATTAAGGCTCTTCGGGGGCAGGGGGTAGGGAGCACCGGAGAAAGAGTTTTCAGATATTAGCACAGATGCATCGAATTATAACTAATTAGGCGAACATGATATAAGGGGAGCCAGTGCCGGGGTGACACTAAGCGACTGCCCGAGCATGAACTTATTCAAGCAAACAAACCAATTCGTCTACTTGGGACGAGGTAAATAATCCATCTAGTCCTTGTGGTGTAATGTCGGTAATCAGCCTTATTTACTTTTTTTCACACAGTTTGGTTTTATTGCACCGACTTGCTTAAACTTACTAATCCTGTGACTATCAAAGCTAAAACTGTGGTAGCAAACTTATTTTCATCTTCAGATGTACTACCTCTTAATCAAAGTGAAGAGCGAGTAACCACTGACAGCCAAAAAGAAAACAAAGGCAGCAGAAAAAACTACGACATCTCTGACAATAAACAAAATCCAATCTTTCCTTAGTTCCTGTTTATACTTTAGTTCCCGCAGCTTTCGTTCAAGCACTGCGTCTTCTTGAGAATGCACATTTAGTGATGATAAAATCAGCGGATTATTACCTTGTTTGGCAATTAAATTGGATAAATCTTTTAAATCTGCCATTCTGTTAAATGCCAACAATTTCAGTCTCTGGAGTTTGATTTTCGTCAGTAATCCACAAATGCTTCCTGTTTTGCTTTGCTTCTACTGCGATCAGCATCAAAACTATACCTTTCAGCAGAACCTCAGCCATATCTCCATCAAGCTGTTGAGCCACATTTTTTAATGTTTCATACAGTTCAGGTGACAAATCCAAGCTGATTTTTACACGCTGATTTTTATCTTGTACAGTCATTTTTGTTGCCCCAGGATGTCACTACCTCTATTTTGCTTAAAAATTTAAGGCGATACGCGTAGCGTCAAGCCCCCGGCTTATCGCCCTACTCCTTGCCGTTACCTGGAAGCATATTTCGACACTCATAAGGCAAAGTCCAGTTTTTCAGTTGTAGTTCGACGGGTTATTTGACACTTTTTTTGTATTCATCCAACGCAGGTAGTTATACTAAAGATATTTGAGCGCTTATGTTATGTTACCTCAACTCAACTCACAAAAATTACCTGAAAGTATATAGCCAACTTGACAACCCACCAGCCACTCTTAGTCGGCGCATATTATTTTTCTTTGTGTCAAACAACTGGGTTCAAATAATGTGAGTTGTGTCGGATATTTGTGACGACGCACATGATGACAAAAACCCAAATTTTGGTATTCTTTTATATCTATAATTATTTGACTGGCAAGTTCTTTGGCTAGCAATACAGGTACAGCATTTCCAACCATTTTATATCCATCAAGTAGATTGTTGTATTTGAAAATAAAATTATCTGGAAACGTTTGAATTCTTGCACATTCTCTAACGGATAATCTCCGGTACGGTTTGAATGAATTAGGATCAAAAATCCATTTGTCTTTCTCAACCCAAATCATTTTTTGTGCTTGAGGATGTATCGGAGCATGTCTACCACCTGCTTGAATTGTAAAAGATGGCTCATCCCAGGTTCTGACTCTATTTCTTGACATATAAATACTAGAAAAGCTACCTTCCATATATTCATGATTAGGTACTAATGAATGAGTTTTAGATACCTCTCCTGCTACTGGTGTCGGTTCAATATCACTTAGCTCGTAGATAGCATCTCTAAGAGTTAAAATGTGATTGCTTTCCAAGGGAAATTCAAAGGTTCCCCCCATCTCTTCTCTATACCCTACAATAATTACCCGTTTTCTATCTTGGGGTACTCCATAATTGCAAGCATTGAGCAATTTATAAGTTACCTCATATCCAGCATCTTTAAATTGATATAAAATATTTGTAAAAGCTTTATTATGCTTTTGGGCTAAAATCCCACTGACATTTTCAGCTAGAAAAAAAAGAGGTTTTTTTTCTCTAAGAATTCTAATGTAATCATAAAATAACTGACCTCTGCTATCATTTATTCCTCGTCCAGCACCAGCTTCACTCCAACTTTGGCAAGGAGGACCACCAATGATACCTATACAGTCAGGTATATCATCAGGTTCAATAGCTCTAATATCTCTTTTATCTAGTTTTACATCTGGATGATTAAGTTCATAAGTATCCCAAATTGACTTATCATATTCGTTTGCCCAGACTGTCTTAAATCCAGCTTGCTCAAAGCCTAAATCTAAACCTCCACAACCTGAAAATAGAGACACTATATTCATATTTCTTCATTAACTAACTTTTTTGGAATTTTATAGATAAATATTTTAGCACGAAGAAGTTGGGCAGGATTATTCGGATCTCTAATGTTAACATTTTTATTCTGGAAGTTAACATTAGAGATAGCTTCTATTTCTTCTCGACTTTCTGGAGAAAAAGATAAATACTTTTCTTCTTTCATAATTACGACTACTTGTAAATTATCTGTTGCCTGAGCTTGAAAAATATAATCATAAACATCTATAGGATTTGTTATTCCCCACATTCCTCTAATCCTCAAATAAGTGATTCCTAGAGGATCTACTTTATTCACTCTTCCTAGCTCTCTAGTTTTAGAGAATTCAACATCTTTTATTTCTTTAATGCCGCTACTAATTTTTTTAGCAATTCTTTCATATATTTTTCTGTCGGCAGCATAGCAATCACCATATATGAACCAAAGAAGTTTCAGTTTTTTTTCTTTTGGAACACCAATTACATAAATAATGTCTTTCTCTTGCCAATTTTCGCATTGACGACAATGCATTGTGAGCAGTGGACTATCATAATATAATTTCGATTTTGGATAGGAACTGTTTAATGCAATACTTGCTTTGAGTGATTCTATTTTTTTGACTTCTATTGCATCACCATTTTTTAAAATTAGATCGGGTGGGTTGTTCTGATTCCCTATATAAGAGAAAACTTCAGAATATCTCTCATTTTTTAGAGCCTGCTCGCTTTTACTTAAAGTTTCGGCAAAGATATCCTTTACAAAACATTCTAAAGCATCACCAATACTGTTAATTCTATTTTTCCCTTGGTAGTAACTGACTAAATCTGGAATGGGATTATCAACAATTGTTTTAATTGCTTTAAGTAAGTCTGCCATAAATATATGTTAAGTTTATTACTATATTTTAATGAGATAAGAAAGATTATGCCGCTCCTCATGTGTGAAGAGCGGCAATACCGTATCGTATCAGATTGCTAAATCTAATCCACTAACTCAATCCCCCGCTTCACCAACGCCTCTGCAGTCAAGCCATTAAACCCCATCAACTCGCCAGCACTCGCCGTCGTCTCCCCACGCTTCCACGCAAAGGTATCCCGCTTGCTGGTACTCCGTAACATGATGGGTTCTAGTATCGCTGCAGCACCACCAGTCACACCAATAAGTGCATCCCCATCAAAGAGTTCAGCAAATTTTGCATCATCCACAAAATCGCCATCAGCTTCAGAACAAATATCCCAAGCAGTATCATGAGGACGATACAAACGACGGGGGTTGATAACAGAAACAATTCTTGCACCAATACCTTCTTTTTCTAATAAAGCAGCAGCTTCAAAGACTGGTATTAATGTCATATCCCCAATAACGGCAAACACAACTTTCTTATTACCAGAAACTTCTTGTAACACGACTGCGCCATCGCGTAAAGCTTGACTTGTTTGTTCAAAAGTAGTGCGAATTGGCAATGGTGACTTACTCGCAGTAATCACAATTCCCTTATTCTTAGTCGTCAACGCCCAGTCATAACAAACCTGAATACTGTTAGCATCAGGAGGAAACAATGGGAAAACATTACCATTGCGCATTAACGAAGCAAAATAAGCTTCAATTTCCGGACGTTGGTGAGTCCAACCGTTGCGTCCTTGCTCTAATGCACCAGCGGTGAATAACGTAATAGTTGAGGGAGTGCGACGCCGCAATTCTGCCATTGCTTGCGTGACTGTTTGCCAAATTGGTAAACCGTTGATGGCAAAAGATTCGTAGGAACACCACAAAGTCCGCGCACCCATCAACGATAAACCAGCAGCTAACCCCGCACAAGCATCTTCACTCAATGGTTCGTACACTTGTCCATTGGGCGCTTGGTTATATAAGTCATCTGTCGTGGGGTGGATAATTTTGAGTGCAGAGTTAATATTGGCAATACCAGATGCTTCGTTACCGTCGGCGTTAGTTACCAAGAAATTTCTATCTATCTGTCCAACTTTTCCTACCAATCTTCCCATAGCTGTGGTGGAAACTTTTGGTTCGCCACCCACTGGATATTCTTCCAAAGGCAATTCGCCTAATTCTGGCAACTTATATTCAAATTCTGTCACAACTGTCTTTGCTGCAGGACCACCACCTGCACGTTCACAGTTTGTCCGCACGAGTTGCCAAACTTCTGGAGGTAAGGCACGTTCTTTCAATGCGTTTACAATATGGGGAGCGTCCAAAGTGTCTTTAGGATACAGGTTGTGAGACTTGGCACCTCGTGCATGGACTCCTGCACCTTTGAGTTGTTTTATGATAAATACGGTTAGCTTACCACTCAATGCAGAACGTGCTGCTTCATCTACACCTGTGAGTACAGCTTTGGTAAAAGCTAGCCGCTGCTCAAAGGAAAAGGCGGTACTATCAACATAATCCCCGCTTTGGTTAGCATCATCAAAGTCTTTGGCATCGACTAACACGACTTTTTCAAAACCGTTACCGTACCAGTATGCCGTCATTTGTTCATTGGTTTTGAGAGACACCATGCTGTGGTGTTCCTGGCTATAACCGTTCCACACCAACACTGGCAAAAAGTTGGTGACACTTGGAAAAGCGGTGTGAAAGTGTGCTATTGAACTCATGATATACGGTTCACCCAGTCCACCATCGCCAACGGTGAAGGGAAAAAGCTTGTCTTTGTGCAACAATGCAGCTGACATTGCAAAGTGTTGCCCTTGTCCTAAAGGACCTGCTGGTCCAAGAATACCAGGAATATAGCCAGAAAGATGTCCTAATAGCCCATGTTTTTCCCGGAAGCGATCGCGCAATTGTTGCACTGTCTCAATTCCCATGTCCTCTAGTGATCGATCCAAGAACATGGCACTATAAAATCCAGGGGCGTGGTGTCCCACTTCGGTAATAATGTTTTTGTAACCGAGCATGACAAGCGCTGCATAAGCTTCCGCTTGAGAAGCAAAACCACCTGGGTGTCCAGAAGCTTTACTTGCTGTGACTTGCAGTATTAGGTAACGCAAAGCGTCAGCAGTTAGTAAGGTTTGGAAGGCGGCGGTTGGATCATCAGGATTGGCGATCGCCACTTTTCCTGACTCTATGACAGGTGTTCCACCATATTTTTCAAAACTGGGGATTGCTTCACCAAAGTATTGAATACCTTCACAAAAATTAGGAGCCGCTGAAGTTTCCTTTGGGGTTGTTGCCGTCATGCTAAGTACCTTAATTTAAGTATGAGGAGACACCGGAGATGCTCGTTCAATTTAACAAAAATTTTACAACTTTCAGGTTGTAACAGTTTATTGTTCTTTCGCAACATAAATATAAGGATATTCAATCTAAATTCAAAAAATTTAATTTTATTTTTTGAATTTCAGTGGCAAAAAAGAATAAAAGCAAAAAACAAAGCTTATGAAACTACCAAATGGACCACAAACTCCAGGGCTGGTACAAATGCTCCAGTGGGTTTTCAGCCCCATGTCATTTATGGAAGCTTGTACTAAACGCTATGGGGATATGTTCACATTGCAGCTAAGTCGTCCGGTGGTTTTTGTCAGCAATCCTGCGGCGATGCAGCAGATGTTGACAAGTGACACAAAGGAGTTTGAGGCTCCGAGTGACTGGAATACTCCTTTTGAACCTATGCTTGGCAAGAATTCTGTCATCACTCTTAGTGGTAAGGCACACCAGCGTCAACGACAGTTAATGATGCCTTCGTTTCATGGTGACAGAATGCGAACCTACGGTCAGGTTATTGGCGATATTACAGAAGAAATTAGCAGCCAGTGGCAGATAGACAAACCCTTTTGTGCACGTTCTGCAATCCAAGCTATTACCCTGCGGGTGATGATGCAAGCCGTGTTTGGCTTATATGAAGGTTCACGCGCCCAAGAATTGGAAGAAGTTTTAGGTCTGATGATGGATGAAGGGGCGCGTTCTCCTGTAAGAGCGCTCATCCTTTATTTTCCAGCCCTACAACGGGATTTAGGTCCACTCACGCCTTGGGGAAAGTTCTTGCGCCGCCGGGAACGAGTTAACCAAATGCTGTACGCGGAAATTCGCGAACGGCGAGAGCAACCAGACTCATCGCGGACAGATGTCCTCAGCTTGCTGATGGCGGCGAAGGATGAAGCAAACCAGCCAATGACTGATCAGGAATTACGTGATGAGTTAATGACTTTGTTAGTAGCAGGTCACGAAACTACAGCCACAGCGTTAACCTGGGCATTGTACTGGATTCACAAACTGCCAGGAGTACGAGAAAAACTTCTAGAAGAACTTGATACTTTGGGCGATAACCCAGACCCCAGCACCATTTTCAAATTACCCTATTTAAATGCTGTGTGCTGTGAAACCTTGCGGATTTATCCAGTGGCGATGCTTACCTTTACACGAGTGGTGAGAACACCCGTATCGTTGTCTGGACACGAACTTGAACCAGGTACACTTGTCATGGGCTCGATTTATCTGACTCATCAGCGTGAGGATTTATATCCCCAACCCAAACAGTTTAAGCCAGAACGTTTTCTGAAAAGGCAATTTTCAGCTTATGAGTATTTGCCGTTTGGTGGTGGTGTCAGGCGTTGCATAGGTATGGCTTTTGCCCAGTTTGAAATGAAAGTTGTGCTTGCTACCATCCTGTCGCGCTGGGAATTGGCGCTGGTTGATAACCGTGATGTGGGCTCAAAACGCCGTGGTTTGGTTTCAGGTCCCAACCGTTCTATCCAAATAGTTGTTAAAGGTCAGCGAGTGGTGAAGTCTAAAATTTTGGAATCTATCGCTGGTTAAGTTTTTAATGAACAATATTTTGATATAGTTTTCTACGCAGAATAACTGAGTAGTTGTAGGTAAGGCATATGCCTTACCTATAAATTTTGAGTGAGAAATTTGAAGAAAACGTTCGCGCAGCCTGCCCCTTAGGGCATACCGCCAAGACACGAACAGGACTTACGCACTGAAAACCCGAAACCTCGATCCCCCCTAGCCCACGCCAGGTGCTACAAGTCGGGGAACCCGCCCAACGCACTGGCTCCCCTTAAAAAGGGGGGAATTTTAGAAGCCCCCTTTTCAAGGGGGTTGGGGGATCTCTTCGGCGTAAGTCCTAACGAAGTTAAAACAACAAATAAATATCTGAAGTTCTATTATGATTGGTTCTTTGAAACAAACACTGCAATTAATTATTAATCCAACGAGGTTTTTAGAAGATTGTGCGGCTAAGTATGGTGACACGTTCACGGTTCGAGTATTAGGGATAAATTCGCCGCCAGTGGTGTTTTTTGGTAGTCCGGAAGCGATCGCTGAGTGTTTTGCTGTGCCTGCTAAAGATTTGGATTTTAAGAAGGCAACTCATGTTTTTGAGCCTTTGTTTGGGGAGAATTCGATTGTTTTGCAAGAGGGGCGATCGCACAATCGCCAACGCCAATTATTGATGCCACCCTTTCATGGCGACCGTATGAAAACTTACGGTCAAGTCATTTGCCAAATCACTGAAAATATTATTCAAAATTGGACACCTGGCAAATCTATTTCTGTACAGCATGTCATGCCAGATATTACTTTACAAATTATTTTACAAGTAGTATTTGGAATAAGTCCCGGTGTCCGTTATGAAAAATTAAAACAACTACTGAGTTCTTTATTAGAAGATGTGACTAAACCTTTATATTCTACCTTCTTTTTCTTTCCACCACTACAAAAAGATTTAGGTGCATGGAGTCCTTGGGGAAATTTCCAAAAACGTCGCGAGGAAATTGACAAACTGATTTATGCAGAGATTTATGAACGACGTTTATCTAATGATGCTTCACGTACAGATATTCTCAGTCTGCTGATGTCTGCGCGTGACGAAAATGGGCAGCAAATGACAGATAAAGAGTTACGTGACCAATTAGTTTCACTGTTGCTTTTAGGATATGAAACGACAGCTGCTGTCTTAGCTTGGCTATTTTACTTAATTCACTTCCACCCACAAGTAAAAGACAAGCTGATACAGGAATTGAAGACTTCAGGCAATACACTTAATCCCGAAACTATCACTCAATTACCATACCTTAGTGCTATTTGTCAGGAAACGCTGCGACTTCACCCCATTGCTCTTATTTGTACGCCACGAATGGTAAAAGACAAAGTAGAAATTGCCGGTCAAAAATTGACATCTGGAACAGTTTTAGTTCCCAGTATTTATTTAGCTCATCGACGTGCAGAAACTTACCCAGAACCAGAAAAATTTCAACCAGAAAGATTTCTCAATCAAAAATTTTCACCTTATGAATATTTACCCTTTGGGGGAGGTTATCGCGGTTGTATCGGCGCAGCATTTTCTATGTATGAAATGAAATTAGTTACAGCAACTATTTTGTCACGTTTTCAGCTAGAGCTTACTGATAAGCATCCAGTGCGTCCAGTACGTCGCGGAATTACGATTGTTCCCTCTGGTGGTGTACAAATGGTTGTGACTAACCAGATAAATAAAACGAAAGCTTTTATATAGGAATCCAGTTGAATTTGGTGAGACCAGTGCTGCAGTAGGGTTTCCCGACAGAGGCATCTGGCGTTAGCGTTTGCGCAGCGCCCCCTTAGGGGCTAGCGGAACCGGAGGTTCTCCCCGATAGCCGTAAGGCGTGGCGTTAGCCATAGGGTGAACTAACTCATAGGAGGAGGGAACAGGGAACACCCGAACGCTTAAGAAGGAATAAAGGTGTACCTAGCTTCGTAAAAATAAAATAGGAATTCTATATAATACTTTGAAAACATCCTTAAGCTGTGTTTGCTTTCTCCTTTTGGTGTTTTCTGTAAGCAAAAAGCCTTAACCCACAGCATAATCTGTAAATTGGCGCTTAAATGGCGAATGAAAGCCGATGACAATATCCTGCTTGGGGATACCTAAATTCGCTAAATCTTCTCCTACTTCATTTTCTGTCCCATTGTGTTGCAGCCAAACTTTACCATCTTTGATGTCTAGATGTAAAAAACAACCATAAACACGACGGTCATTTTTCCAGCCGACATTTACAAGTTGATAGTGGTGATGTTCTGTATCAAAAATTAATTGGGTTTCAATTTCTGAGTCTTGACTAGAAATTGCAGCATATTCTTGGATAAGCTGCTGAATTATTTGTTGGTATTTTGTTAGTTTATCCATTCGATTATCTCTTCCGTTACAGGTTTATAAGTAATCAATTTAAGGTGATATGTTTTAATAATGTTTTGTACAAGTCTGATAGTAAAAAAGGAAGTATATGTATCGATGGGAACTGCTAAATAGAGAGTACGGTCTGGTTCTTGTTCAGATAATGCTAGTCGGTAGTTAATAAACTGTCCTAAAGCTGTGTGAAATTCAGAAATCGCAGATGTTTTAAAAAAGCTTTTAATTTCAACAGCAATTTTTTCACCCTCTCTTTCTGCTGCTAGAATTCTTTCCGCGCCTAAGTCTATGTACATATCCCCTAACTCGAAACTGACGGGTAAGGGATCATGGGTAATTTTCCACCCTTCTTTTTCTAGCCCTTTTTTGACTGCGTTGTGAAAGATATCTCTGGCTGGCATAATATAAGCATTATAAAGGATTTTCTACACTGCTATGCTTCCGTTCATCAGGCGAGGAAGGAACAAGTTGCGGGCTTGGCGAAGGTTCTCATTTGTTACAAGTAAGTTTTTCATTTGCAAGAATATAGGGTTAGTTCTTCTTGTAAAAAGTTGCATAGTTTCTTTATTATGAATCATAAGAACATCCGCCACCAGCACACAGAACAACGGTAAACACGGGGTCATGGAGTTTCTCAAAACTGCATAAGTTGCTTTTGTTTGTACCTATACCACATGTAGTAAGCTAATAAACATTCAAAAGGAATGACGATTAGCTCGGTAATATAATTTTTATCTTGTATCAACTGTACAAAAACAAATGTCTGAAAACGATAAAAGCCCGATTGAGTTGGCTGAGTTTATCCAACAAGTTAAAGAAGATCTTCTCTGAGTGACACCAGGAAAGGATAAGGATGCGCCGTTCTTGTTTGTTGAGTCTGTGGAACTGGAACTACAAGTCACTGTGAAGCGAACGGGCAAAGCAGGTGCAAAGCGAAGTGTTAAAATCAATGTGCTAGGCAGTAGAGGCGAGGTAAGTGGTCTGGTTTAAGTGATTCTGTTTTCAACGGGGTGGCTCAGAACTTGATCGGTAAAGGCATTCCGGCTGTAGTGGCAATGACGTACTCTATAAATGTATCTACTGACAGTGCTTTTGCAGAAGATTTTTACCGATCGCTTGGGCAAAAAGAGTCATAGGCGATGTGCAGCTAGAGATGGTAGCCATTCCTTCTGGAAGCTTTTTGATGGGTTCAAAAGAAGATGAGCCTGAGCGCTCAAGTTCTGAAAGTCCTCAACATACAGTAAGGATTTTCGCTCCGAGCATTTAACGCAAATTGGTTTGCAACTTGGTTTTGAATGTCATTTACGCGATCGCCCATCAGAAGGAGGGATTGAAGAACGCAGTTTTGGCACTATCAACACAGATTTTCTCGCTGGGTTGTATGGCTATCTGGGTTCTAATATTCAACAACGTCCAGAAAATGCCGAAGAAGAAGCTTGCATTACGCTGCGGGAACTACATCTGCTATTGGTGCGCTACATCGTTGATAACTACAATCAGCGAATTGATGCTCGCAGTGGAAACCAAACCAGGTTTCAACGCTGGGAAGCGGGATTACCTGCGCTGCCAAATTTAATTGAGGAGCGGCAATTAGATATCTGTTTGATGAAAAAGACCCGCCGCAGCATTTACAAAGGCGGATATGTAAGCTTTGAAAACATTATGTATCGCGGAGATTACCTGGCAGCTTATGCAGGAGAAAGTGTGTTGCTGCGATATGACCCCAGAGATATATCAACTGTGTTCGTGTATCGTCAAGATTCAGGTAAGGAAGTGCTACTGTCTCAAGCTCATGCGATTGACTTAGAAACCGAGCAAATTTCCTTAGAGGAGACAAAAGCTGCAAATCGGAAAATCCGTAATACAGGCAAGCAATTAAGTAATAAATCAATCCTTGCAGAAGTGCAGGATAGAGATACTTTTATTAAGCAAAAGAAAAAGAGTCACAAGGAACGCAAGAAAGAAGAACAAGCTCAGGTGCGTTCTGTAAAACCGTCTCAAACTAACAAGCCAGTAGAAACTGTAGAAGAAATACCTCAACCTCAAAAGCGTCGCCCCAGAGTATTTGACTACGAGCAACTTCGCAAAGACTACGATGATTAATCTGATTGAGGTTTGCGTGTTATCTATCGATTTTGAATGCATTTTAAAAATTTGAGAAACCACTGATTATGGCAGAAGATTATTTGCGGAAGTGGGTACAAAATTTCTGGGGTGATGACCCGATACCGGAAGAATTACTGCCGATAATTGAACGGCTAATTACTCCTAGTGTCGTTGAACTTGAGCATATCCAAAAAATTCATGACTGGTTAGACAGTTTGCGTCTTTCTAAACAATGCGGTCGAATTGTTGCACCACCACGAGCAGGTAAGTCGGTGACTTGTGATGTTTATAAACTGCTGAATAAGCCGCAGAAAAGAACAGGTAAGCGCGATCTTGTACCCGTCTTATATATGCAAGTCCCTGGAGATTGTTCGGCTGGGGAGTTGCTAACTTTAATACTTGAGAGTTTGAAATATGATGCGACTTCAGGAAAACTTACAGATCTGAGACGGCGAGTGTTAAGGCTTCTAAAGGAGTCTAAAGTTGAAATGCTGGTTATCGACGAAGCTAACTTTTTGAAGTTAAATACTTTTAGTGAAATCGCCCGCATATATGATTTGTTGAACGTTTCAATTGTTCTTGTGGGAACAGATGGTCTGGATAATCTCATTAAAAAAGAGCCATATATCCACGATAGATTTATAGAATGTTACCGATTACCATTAGTATCGGAAAAGAAATTCCCTGAATTTGTACAAATTTGGGAAGATGAAGTTTTGTGTTTACCTGTGCCATCTAATTTAACAAAAAGTTAAACTTTAATGCCTCTATATCAAAAAACAAGTGGCAAAATTGGTTTGGTTGATAGGGTATTAAGAAGGGCTGCGATTTTATCCTTAAGAAAAGGTTTGAAAAATATTGATAAGGCTACTTTGGATGAGGTTTTGGAGTGGTTTGAGTAATGGAAATACCTGCGAAAGAACCAAGATTTTTTCAAGTAGAGCCGCTCGAAGGAGAAAGCTTAAGTCATTTTTTAGGTCGTTTTCGTCGGGAAAATTATTTAACTGCAACTCAATTAGGTAAATTAACGGGAATTGGTGCAGTTATTTCACGGTGGGAGAAGTTTTATTTGAACCCATTTCCGACACCGCAGGAGTTAGAAGCGTTGGCTGCTGTGCAAAATGAATTTGGCAATTCGCGGCATTGATGGGAATATTGGCGATCGCAATGCTGACACTTTCCACAACGACTTGCACAAAGACCTCAAAGCAGATTTTATCCTAGCGAATCCCCCTTTTAACATGAGCGATTGGGGAGGGGAGAGGTTGCGAGAAGATACCCGTTGGAAATATGGTACTCCACCCGTAGGTAATGCTAACTATGGTTGGGTACAGCAGATGATTCACCATTTGTCAAGTAACGGCATTGCTGGTTTTGTGTTGGCGAATGGTTCGATGAGTTCTAACTCTTCGGGAGAGGGTGATATTCGCAAAGCCATTATTGATGCGGATTTGGTTGATTGTATGGTGGCATTGCCAGGGCAGTTATTTTACAACACCCAGATTCCGGCTTGTCTGTGGTTTTTTGCCCGGAATAAGAAAAATGGTAAATTTCGCGATCGCAGTGGAGAAACATTATTTATCGATGCGCGGAAGATGGGGGTTTTACTTGACCGAGTACATCGGGAATTGACAAATGAGGAAATAAAACGGATTGCTCAAACTTACCATGCTTGGCGGGGTGAGAAGGAAGCGGGGGAGTATGAGGATATCCCTGGTTTTTGTAAGAGTGCCAAGTTAGAAGAAATTGTCTCACATGGTTATGTTCTCACGCCGGGGCGATATGTAGGGGCTGAGGAAGTTGAGGATGATGATGAGGCGTTTGAGGAGAAAATGCTGCATTTGACGAAGAAGTTAGAGCAGCAGTTTATTGAGAGTGCCAAGCTAGAGGCAATAATTAAAGAGAATTTACGCGGGTTGGGGTATGGCGGATAAGTTATCACCAATGGATGGCTATGATGACTTTTTACGGGAGTTAAAAGAACGCATACGCAGCGCCCAAGTAAAAGCAGCTTTGTCTGTAAACCGTGAGTTAGTATTACTTTATTGGCAAATCGGGCGCGAAATTATCGTCAGACAGCAGCAGCAGGGATGGGGTGCAAAAGTTATCGAACGTCTCGCCAGAGATTTAAAAGCAGCTTTCCCAGATATGAAGGGATTCTCGCGTACAAACTTGCTTTATATGAGAGCCTTTGCAGAAGCTTACCCCGATCAACAAATTGTCCAACAACTTGTTGGACAAATACCTTGGGGGCATAATGTCCGTATTTTGGATGCTGTCAAAGATTCTTCAGCAAAGCTATGGTATGTACAAAAAACTATAGAAAATGGCTGGAGTAGAAATATATTAGTGCATCAGATAGAAAGTGGGTTATATCATCGCCAAGGCAAGGCGACTACTAACTTTGAAAATACCCTACCCAAACCACAATCAGAACTAGCACAACAATTATTAAAAGATCCTTATAATTTTGACTTTCTCAGTTTAGGAAAAGAAGCACTAGAACGTGATTTAGAAAAGGCTTTAATAGAACATATTCGTGATTTTCTCTTGGAATTAGGGGTTGGTTTTGCCTTTGTTGGCAGCCAATATCACTTGGAGGTAGGGAACCAAGATTTTTATATAGATTTATTATTTTATCATCTACATTTACGCTGTTATGTGGTAATTGATTTGAAGATTGAAGATTTTCAACCTGAATTTTCCGGCAAGATGAGTTTTTACGTTTCTGCTGTCGATGATTTATTGCGTCACCCAGATGATAAACCAACAATCGGCATGATTTTATGTAAGACGAAGAATCAAACAATTGTAGAATATGCTCTGCGGGAAATGAATAAACCAATTGGAGTTTCAACTTATCAACTACGGGATACTCTACCAGAACAATTGCAAGGAAGTTTACCCACAATTGAGCAATTGGAGGCAGAACTAGAGACTTTATCTGTAAAAGTAGAGGATGAAGAATGATTTAAAACTATGAAGTGCGTAATTTGCAAGCATGAAGAAACTAAACCCGGTTTAGTAACTGTGACTTTAGAAAGAGATGAATGTATTGTGGTTATTAAAAAAGTTCCAGCAGAAGTTTGTGATAATTGCGAGGAATATTATTTAAGTGATGCGATTACTGAGCAAGTGCTAGAAAGGGCAGAAGTTGCTGTTAACAATGGGGCGGAGGTTGAGATTATTAGATATGCAGCCTAGTTTTGATTTGTGCAGAAGTCTGCTGGACAAATTATTGATGATAAATCTGCCACAACCTGTGGCAGAGATTTCTTATTTGAATGATGGTTATGTTCTCACCCTGGGGCGATATGTGGGGGCGGAGGAAGTCGAGGATGATGATCAGGCTTTTGAGGAGAAGATGTTGCATTTGACGAAGAAGTTAGAGCAGCAGTTTACTGAAAGTGCCAGGTTAGAAGCTGCCATTCTAAAAAATTTGCAGGAGTTGGGATATGGTGCCTGATAGCTGGCGACATATAACAATTGAGGATTTTGTTACTCTACAAAGAGGACATGATTTGCCTGAGTATGAGAGAAAACCAGGAACAGCCCCAGTGATGGGATCTTTTGGAATTACTGGTTATCATAATGAAGCAAAAACAAAAGGCCCAGGCGTAACTATAGGTAGAAGTGGCGTAGGTTCTTTTGGAGTTGTGAATTATTCACCTGTAGATTACTGGCCACTTAACACAGTTTTATACGTAACTGATTTTAATCAAAACGATGAACTCTTTGTTTACTATTTTTTCAAAGCTTTTGACTTTGAACCATATAACTCTGGAAGTGCCCAATCTTCACTCAATCGCAACTATATTTATCCTGTTTCTATTACAATTCCACCCCTCCCCGAACAAAAAGCGATCGCCCAAATCCTCTCCTCTCTCGATGACAAAATCGAACTAAACCGGGAGATGAACCAAACGCTGGAAGCGATCGCACGGGCAATCTTCAAATCCTGGTTTGTGGACTTTGACCCCGTTCGCGCCAAGATGGAAGGACGACAACCAGCAGGGATGGATGCTGCAACTGCTGAACTTTTCCCTGATGAGTTTGAGGAGTCAGCGTTGGGGATGATTCCGAAGGGGTGGACAGTGGGGACACTTGATGATGTCACCGAGTTTGTTCTTGGAGGTGACTGGGGCAAAGATACTTCTAACGAAGATGCTGATGAAGCTGCATATTGCATTCGTGGGGCTGATATTCCTGAACTCCAAGATGCTGCTTTAGGAAAGATGCCAATACGCTATTTAAAACCTTCAAGTATTAAAAAGCGAAGCTTATTACCAGGTGACATTGTAATTGAAATTTCAGGAGGAAGCCCAACACAATCAACTGGACGACCTGTGCTAATTACTACAGAATTAATTGAAAGGCTTCCTTGCCCTTTAGTTTGTTCTAATTTTTGTAGAATAGTTCGCCTCAAAAAGAATATAACACCTACTTTTGTTTATCTTTGGCTGCGTTGGCTCTATGTGTCAGATACTTTTTTGCAGTACGAAAATGGAACAACAGGAATAAAAAACTTTGCCTATACAGTATTTAGCCAGCAACATGAGCTATTGATTCCACCTCTAGATTTACTCAAACGTTTTGACACAATAGTGAGTCAGTTCTTTAAAAAACGACAAGCAAATGGTTTACAGTCAGAAGTCCTCGTATCTATCCGCGACACCCTACTACCCAAACTCCTATCAGGCGAAATCCGCGTCAAAGAAGCGGAGAAAATAGCAGCAAAGGCAATGTAAACTCAAAATTGCATAAAAACTAAATTCAATTCTTAGTGGACATCAACCAACAGAAAGAACAATTTAGCAACGCATATCTCCAAGCCATCACCAGTGTTGCAGGTTATTCTCTCTACAAACCAGCCGTAGACGACGACAGCGCCAAGAAATAATCAATTTACAGTCGCTGCTCTCCAGTCAATTATGCAAGGTATCGCTCAAGGAGTACAACCATGAAAGTTACACTGCAAGATGCGGAAATTATCAAAAATATAGAACCACAACAACTGAGAGAGTATTTGCAATCTCACGGTTGGCAAGAAGACCGACCTTTTCTTGATAATGCCACAATCTGGCACAAGCAAGCAGCAGAAAAAGGAGAATTTGAAATCTTGCTACCAAGCACAAAAAATTTAGGAGATTATTTATCTAGAATTCGTGAGGTTTAGGGAAGGGGGGCAGGGGGGTTAGGTTTCTTATGCCAAAATAGATACCAACAGCAAGTATCAAAGGACTCATAACGGTGTCAGGAAAATTAACCGAAGGCGATGTAGAAGCCGCTACCCTAGAATGGTTTGAAGAATTAAACTACACCACCCTCAACGCCTCGGAAATAGCCCCCGATGAACCCAACGCGGAACGCCAAGATTACGCTGATGTTGTCCTCATTAACCGTCTGCGTTCTGCCCTAGAAAGAATTAATCCCCAAATTCCCGCCGAAGCGATAGAAGAAGCCATTCGCAAACTTACCCGCAGCGAAACCCCCAATTTATTTGAAAACAATCGCCGCTTCCACAAATTGCTAACAGATGGCGTAAATGTTGAATACCAAACCCCAGAAAGAATTGTCTACGACCAAGTTAAAATCATCGACTTTACCAACCCAGACAATAACGACTGGCTAGTAGTTAATCAATTTACTGTTATTGAAAATAAAAAAGAACGCCGTCCTGATGTTGTAGTCTTCATCAACGGCTTACCTTTAGCTGTAATTGAACTCAAAAATCCAGCCACCGAAAACGCCACAATTAAAGGCGCATTTAACCAACTCCAAACCTATAAACAAGATATCCCTAGTTTATTTCCCTACAACGAAATATTAGTAGTTTCCGACGGCACAGAAGCCAGAGTCGGAACCCTCACCGCCGACTGGGAAAGGTTCATGCCTTGGCGCACAATTGATGGCGAAGAAATCGCGCCTAAAAAAACCGCAGAACTGGAAGTTTTAATTAAAGGCATCTTTGAAAAACACCGCTTTCTCGACTTACTAAAACACTTCATTGTTTTTGAAGTAGACGGTAGCGACATTACCAAAAAAATGGCAGTATACCACCAATTCCATGCAGTCAATAAAGCTATTGAAAATACTGTGATAGCCACATCACCCGTAGGTGATAAACGTGTGGGTGTGGTGTGGCACACTCAAGGTAGCGGTAAGAGTTTAACAATGGCATTCTATGCCGGAAAAATCATCCAGAATCCAGAAATGGCAAACCCCACTCTGGTAATTCTCACAGATCGTAACAATTTAGACGACCAATTATTTAATACCTTTGCTTACTGTTCTGATTTGCTGCGCCAGAACCCAGTCCAAGCTCAAGATAGAGAACATTTAACAGAACTTTTGCAAGTTTCATCTGGTGGAGTTGTCTTTACCACAATTCAGAAATTCGCACCAGAACCAAGGCAACAATACCCCGAACTTTCTCCCCGTCGCAACATCGTTGTGATTGCTGATGAAGCACACCGTAGCCAATATGGTTTAGAAGCGCGTGTAGTCACAACTCAAGATGAAAGCAACACCTATATTGCTTATGGCTTTGCAAAACATTTAAGAGATGCTTTACCTAACGCCTCATTTATTGGCTTTACAGGAACTCCCATAGAGTCAACTGATATTAATACACCAGCAATATTTGGTGAATATATTGATATTTACGATATTCAAAGAGCAGTTGAAGATGAAGCCACAGTCCGCATTTACTATGAAGGACGCATGGCAAGACTTGAACTATCAGAATCAGAACGTCCTCATATTGACCCAGAATTTGAAGAAGTCACCGAAGGTGAGGAACAGTCAACCAGAGAACAGTTAAAAACCAAATGGGCAAAATTAGCAGCTTTGGTAGGTGCAGAAAAACGCATTGCCCTAGTTGCTAAAGACATTGTAGAACATTTTGAACGTCGCCAAGAAATTATCGACGGGAAGGCAATGATTGTCTGCATGAGTCGTCAAATTTGTGTAGATTTGTACGATGCAATTATCAAAATTCGCCCTGATTGGCATGATCTCGACGACGACAAAGGAAACCTGAAAGTTGTAATGACAGGTTCAGCAGCAGATCCTCTAGAATTTCAACCCCATATCCGCAATAAATCCAGACGTAAAGCACTAGCAAAGCGGTTTAAAAATGAACATGATCCAATGAAATTGGTAATTGTCCGGGATATGTGGCTAACAGGATTTGATGCGCCATGTTTGCACAGTATCTACATAGATAAACCAATGCGTGGTCATGGTTTAATGCAAGCTATAGCCAGAGTTAACCGCGTCTTCAAAGACAAACCAGGCGGTTTAGTTGTGGACTACTTAGGCATTGCTGACCAACTCAGAGCAGCCCTGAGAGATTATACTGCTGACAGTCAAGGTCAAACAGGCATTCCTCAAGCACAAGCGATCGCTCTCATGCTAGCAAAGTACGAAAACGTCATAGCACTGGTAGACGGTTTCGACTATTCGCTATTCTTTACAGGTACTGCAAGCCAGCGTGTCTCCATCATCACCGCCGCAATGGATCATATTCTCGCACTCGAAGATGGACAACAGCAGTTTATCCAAGCTGTCAACGAATTAGCCAAAGCTTTTGCTTTGTGCAGTTCCAGTGATCTCGATGCTATGGGCAAAGGGAACCGGGACATACCTCCAGTAAAATTAAGACCGCCATCTATTGACTTACCAGCCAACTTCCTTGACAGTGCGAAGACACCTCGCTTCTTGTATGGCGATAAGGTGCGTTGGCTAAACTATGAGAGTGAACCCGACTGGGGCATTGTCATTGGAAGGTTCTACAGCTTTGCTCCCCATCTTTGCCACTGGACGTGGTGCTACCTAATTTGGTTAAGCAAACATAGCCCCAGCGCAGCCTCGATATCTGCCGACATCGCCTGGGAACAGGATTTAGAGCCATTGAGCGAGGAGGTACACTTATGAACCCTCGTCCTCTAACTCAACGAGAGCAAGATTTAATTCAACTCTACAGTAACTGCCAACTGGGAATCACCCCCAAACAGTTTTACTCCAAATGGCAGGTAAACTATCAAGAGCTTGCCCAGATTTGCTGCCGCTCCCTTTCCACTGTCCGATGCTGGTTCATTAAAGGTCGCCTTTATCGTCGTCCTCTACCAGCCGACTTGCGTCATCTTGCTGTGATGGACTTCTTATTAGAGCATTTTGAAGAAATTCCTTCTGAACTCTTTCATAAGCTGTGTCCTTCAAATCAAGCTGGGCAGGAATCTGAAACAGACGATAGTTAGGTCAACTCCGGGTATATACCTGCATAAGTTCGCCAAAAAATCAATATCAGGATGATATTTCTTTGCTAGCCACTCTTAACTAGGGTGGCTATTAGTCTCATGCTGGCAAATATGAGAAAGTTCAAAGCAAAAATCCTATGATTGAAAATCACAATCCGCAAACTCTGAACACCGTTACTTTTTCGCAAATTATAACAAATGAGCTTGATATCACTGAAACCTATTGGTATCCAGACATGGGAGGTTTGGTTCCAGAGTTAATTAAAGCCACGCAGACAATTAATCCTTGGATTCCTGGCTTGCGTCAAATAATGGAGAAAAACCAACCAAAACCCGGTGAACCGGTAGTATCACCAGCGCTTTTTCAGCAGCAAGATTGGGAAAATTTAGAAGCTCAATGGTTTTGGGAAAACCATAAAAAAGGAAATATCGCAGCTATTGATGGGACAATCATTTTCCCTCACACTAAATTTGTTCTCACTCAAGTATTTGCTGTTGGCGTTGGTGTTTTTAACTCAGCCGGAAACACTAATACTAAATTGACTGCAACTAGAACTGTTGCAAAATTTGTCGAACCACCCCCAGGAATCCCAACATTTCAAGAAATCAAAGCAGCAATAGAGCAAACAAAAGTTTTAACACAGGAAAAATCTTGGTCGCATACATGGAGGGAGTATAGAGAACGAGTTGCGGCAATTAACACTCATGAGCAAATCATTTATATAGATGGTCCGATTATTACTCAAAATCTTGTCACCCAACAACACGGTCGTCAAATCATGCGAGATTTACACAACACGGGTAAGTTCTGTGTTGGAGTGATTAAAGATATTCGTACTAGCCAACAAACTCTCAGATGGTTTAGTCGAGCTTTAGAAGATAATGAAGTTTTTTTGATAACTGATCTGAAAAATTTAGTAACAGAGCGTTTAGAAGACTGGAGTGAAGATCCTGATATTATTAGTTTTCTTGATGATGTAGCTCAATATTACGTGCGTGGTATTTACAAACCAGGTAAAAAAGTATTTGGTTTTGAATGTCTTTTTAGTGAAATACCAAAAGCTATTGCGATGCTCTTTCAAGATTGTAATGGCGTTGCTGGACATGAAATCCCTTATATGTTAGACAAAGTTGATTCTGATGTCAGAGGTAAATTTAGACCTGGTGAGGCTGAACAGTATCTTTATGGAAAACTAGCTGAAACTTATCCCGGACAAACATGGGATGAAATGAACGAGCGTTTGCTGAGGTGATTATGAGCGATACTACCGATAATTTCCATGCAAAACAGTTAGATAACCACCAGCTATCTACTAAGGATAATCAGCCTGATAACGACCAACAATCTCATAATATCCAAGAATCTCCAACTCCCCAAGCAGCAACTTTTACTCCAATTGCACCATTAGTTACTTGGGCTGATAGCTATGGTGCTGACCCTACTTATGTAGAGTTATTAGGTTTTCCTAATAGTCCAAACTACCAACGTGTTCAGGCACTAGATTTTGTAATTATCACCGATGTCTGGGATTATCCGCAATGCCGATACTTTGCAAGAATTGAAGCAGCAAATATCAACTTACCTTTATTGGGATTAAGCAGAGAAAACCCGACTCGCATTGTCACTCAAGATAGATATTTAAGAGGTATGCCTACACCTTCGACTCTTGGCGAATGTGTTCATTTGTTTCGAGCTAAGATTATTACTTGCATTCTGGATGGAGTGCTATTATCTCCTCGAACCAGACCTAACTGGAACAGTCCGGCAAGATTAGCAACATCTGAAGAAATTATTGATAATCTCTTTCTACCTGTTCTTAATCCTGACTTGGAAATAGGAGTGATTATCTAATGCAACAAGGTAGATTACCTATTTGTCTGGATAACCGAGTTTTACGTCATCATGGTGTTGTCGCTGGTGCAACTGGTAGCGGGAAAAGTAATGTTAACAGTAACATTGTCCGGGCTGCTATCAACATGGGTTACTGTGTATTTTTATTTGACCACAAACCAGACTACCAAAACTTAGACAAACCCAATGATGAGAAGAATTTATTTAGCGACATCAATTGGCAGCCCCAAGGCTTTGATTGTAAACTTTGCTATTTTTCACTATCTGACGATAAATCTGGTAAAGCTAATAAAAATGAAACATTAATCAATGTATATGCCAGTAGTTTCGATCCTTATCAACTTGCTTCTGCTCTTTTTTATAAAAGAGGTGAAGAATTACAACAGGAAAATATGACTTTGTTGCTGAGTGCCTATAAAGATGACCAAGAAGAACGCCAAAAATATACATGGACTTTAGCTGATGCAGTTAAATGGATTCGTCAACTAACTAAAGAACAAATGTCTAATGTGCTGGGCGGGGGTAGCATTACTGACAAAAGTATGAGTTCTATGCTCCGTAAGCTTCAAGCTCGCACAATGCCTTGGATGGATAGAATATTAACTTATAATAATGCCCAACTACCAGGTTTATCAATTCCTAAACAAGCGTTAGCACCAGAAATTAATGTGTCGGGATTAATTGAAGAAAAAACTATCAACATTATCCGAGTCGGACAAAGCCAAGGTCGAGATTACGGGTTATTCTTATCTTTTTTACTTGACCGAGTTTACAAAGCCAAAGCTTCTAATGCTGATTTGCCGCCGATTGTATATGTAATTGACGAAGCACAGGATATATTTAGCGGTTCCAAACAGTTGCGCGAAGCTTGTGAGGATATGCTTGATGCTAATATGCGGAAGGGGCGCAGTTTAAACATCGCATTTTGGTTTGGTTTGCAAAAGTTTAGTGCCTTACCAGACAGTATTACTATCAACATCAACTCCCGCATAATTATGACTCATAAACAAGTTGATGAAGCTAAAAATGCTTTACCGGGTGCGTCGCAGGAACTTCTAAGCATGGTGACGGGACTCAAGCCAGGAGAGAGTTTGATGAGTCTGTTTGGTTCTAATTCAATCGTGCAAGGTAAAATGCATCCATCTAAAGCGCTGTTAACTAAAGAATAACAATTTAGTGCCATTCGGCTATTAAGCGAACGCCTGCATCCTTGTCCTTTAACTACTAAATACAAGAGGAAAAATCTGCGTCAGAGGTTTGCGCCCATTCCTTGCTTACATAAAGGCAACACTGACAAAAATCATTCATATGTACCTATAAAAAGTGTGTGTTTTTTACATTTAATTGGAAAAAATTAATTTGCGTTAAAAAGGTTTTGCGCTATTGCGTCATTGCGCTAATAATTAAGGTAGGCTATTTCTACACAAATGTCAGCCTCAAGACCAGAGAAAAGCTGGAGGACAAACTTTTATCAAGCCCCAAAACTGAAATATGAGCGTTATCACGATTCAATGCCGTCTGGTTGCCGATGAATCCACCCTCCGCCATCTTTGGGAACTTATGGCAGAGAAAAATACCCCGTTGGTTAATGAATTATTGGAACGGCTGGCAAAACATTCTGACTTTGAGGCGTGGCTGGAAGATAGTAAAATTCCCAAAACCGCTATAAAGGAATTATGCGACTCCCTTAAAACTCAAGAATCTTTTGCAGGTCAACCAGGTCGTTTTTATACCTCGGCAACAACTTTGGTGGCATACATATATAAGTCTTGGTTAGCTTTGCAAAAACGGCGACAACGCAAAATAGAAGGGAAAGAACGATGGCTGGAAATGCTCAAAAGCGATGCGGAACTTGAACAAGAAAGTAATTCGAGTTTAGAAATAATTCGCACAAAAGCGACTCAGTTACTGTGTTTTTTTACTGCACCTCACAATAGTGACACAATTCAAAAATCTAAGGCAAAGAAAAGTAAGAAAACCAAAGAGAATAATGCTGGTAGCTCTTTCTCTATTAAGTCCGGTGTCTTATTTGAAACTTACCGCAAATCAGAAGATGTATTGACTAAGTGTGCCTTAGTTTACCTAATAAAAAATAATTGTCACCTGAGCTTCCTTGAAGAAGACCCCGATAAATATGTAAAGCTGAGACGCAAAAAAGAAATAGAAATTGAACGGTTGAAAGACCAACTAAAAAGCCGAGTACCTAAAGGACGGGATTTAACAAAAGAAAAGTGGTTAGAGACACTGGAGAAAGCTGTTAATAGTGTTCCACAAGATGAAAATGAAGCAAAATCTTGGCAAGCAAGCCTTTTAAGGAAATCGAGTTCTGTTCCCTTTCCAGTCACTTATGAAACTAACGAAGATATGCACTGGGAAGTCAATGATCAAGATCGGATTTTCGTTAGCTTCAGCGGTTTGGGGAAGCTGAAATTTGAAGTCTATTGCGACCAAAGACACCTTCATTGGTTTCAACGCTTTGTAGAAGACCAAGAAACTAAACGCAAGAGCAAGAACAAGCATTCCAGCAGTTTATTTACTCTGCGTTTGGGGCGGCTTTCTTGGTTAAAGCAAGAAGAGAAAGGAGAACCGTGGCATGTAAATCGTTTAATTCTTTTTTGCTCAGTTGATACTCGTATGTGGACTGTTGAAGGAACTCAACAAGTAGCCATCGAAAAAATCGCAGATGTTGAGCAAAACTTAATAAAAGCAAAAGAAAAAGGTGAACTCAATTCAAACCAGCAAGCCTTTGTCACCCGTCAACAATCGACACTTGCTAGAATTAACACCCCTTTTCCTCGTCCCAACAAACCTTTATATGAAGGTAAATCTCATATCCTTGTTGGCGTTAGCCTTGGCTTAAAAAACCCTGCAAACGTTGCTGTATTTGATGCAGCCAATAACAAAGTTCTTGCCTATCGTAGCGTCAAGCAATTACTGGGTGACAACTATCACCTGCTGAACCGCCAGCGACAACAAAAGCAGCGCCTTTCTCACGAACGCCACAAAGCTCAAAAAGTATTTGCACCAAACGATTTTGGAGAATCGGAGTTAGGGCTATATTTAGACAGACTGTTAGCCAAAGAAATTATTGCGATCGCACTCATGTATTCTGCTGGAAGCATTGTCTTGCCAAAACTTGGTGATATGCGGGAAATAATTCACAGCGAAGTTCAAGCAAGAGCCGAGAAAAAAATTCCTGGTTTTAAGGAAGGTCAACAAAAGTATGCAAAAGAGTATCGCAAACAAGTTCATAACTGGAGTTACGGTCAATTAATTGAGAACATCCAAAGCCAAGCCGCAAAAGTCGGGATTTTAATAGAAACTGGACAACAATCAATTAGAGGTAGTCCACAGGAACAAGCGCGGGATTTAGCTTTGTTTGCCTATCAATGTCGGATAGCTTCATCAATCTAAACAAAATACTGAACCTGGAAAACTTAATATGAAATAAATAGCGCCGCAGTTCATGCTCTTTGAGCCAATGTACTGTGATAAATCTGGGTTAGTTTGACGGTTGGAAAACCGTTTTGCTTTCTGACCCTGGTAGCTGCTCGCTCTTGATGCTGCTGTCTGGCTTGACTAGGCAGGATATGCCCTTTTGCCATCTTGGATAACTAAGTTTTTGATGTTTTCACCGACAAGAAAAAACTTTTATACAAGATATATCAAATAGGGACAGGTGCGCTCCCAGCAATAAAGAGTAAAGCTGTAAAGCTTGAGCCGTTTTATAACGGTGGGGATTACCTCAGTGGCGGTTACTGAATCACCCCCTTCGTCGGGGGAACCCTCTCAAATATTTTTTTGGCGTGTCGAAGCGGGGGCAAAATCCCTGGACTCCCGCCAAAATCTGAAAACCCTTGTAATGTCTTAATTTCAAAGACTAGTATGTCAATCTATTTAGTTTTTTGATTTGAGATGAAAGAAGCTTTTTAAGGGGTATGCCAAATTTGTATCTGAAAAGCTTTATTTGCAAGGGAGCTAGACGGAAGGGGTTTCAACAACCATTCCGGCTAGGGGTGGGTTGAAAGCTTACAAAGCTGATGTTGCTTACGCCATAGGGGATGGTTTCAACAACCATTCCGGCTAGGGGTGGGTTGAAAGTGCGTTGCTTGGAGGCTTCCGCAATAGTTTTGAGGTGTTTCAACAACCATTCCGGCTAGGGGTGGGTTGAAAGATGTGCCATTAGTCGCAAAGCCAGCGCCCTGCAATGACTCGAAAGTTTCAACAACCATTCCGGCTAGGGGTGGGTTGAAAGCATCACTTGCATTACAAGCTATTGTACAAAGAAGACAGTTTCAACAACCATTCCGGCTAGGGGTGGGTTGAAAGACAACCAATGTTAAGAGCCAGAACGAAGCAGCTTCTCAAGGTTTCAACAACCATTCCGGCTAGGGGTGGGTTGTAGAATCTCATTTAGTTTCAAAGTTTTTGGAGGGTTGAAAGGCGCGCCACTTTGGAGTTTTACAAAATTTTCATAGGTAAATTAAAATGAGGCATGTGGTTCAAAACCACATGCCTCACTCTGAACTCAGTCAGTGACATTAATTTGTTAACGGCTGTCAGGAGTGACCCGACGACATTAATTTGTTAAGACGACAGATAATATGTTAATAACGACATTAATCTGTTAACGACGACAAATAATGTGTTATTCGACATCTATCAATCGGAGCGGCGGGATTCGAACCCACGACCTCCACTACCCCAAAGTGGCGCGCTACCAAGCTGCGCTACGCCCCGCAGTCAACTTTCCAACCATAACATCAAAAACCACAAATATCAAGGTCTAGATTTAAAAAACTTTGAGCATCTCGGAGGCTTTCAACAAACCAGCAACAGCGGAATCATCCCATTTACCTTCTGCACAACGCCCTGTTTTCACGATAAAACGCAGACTATAGGCATAAGGATAACCTTCCACTTCCATCCATAATAAATCGCTTTCAGCTTCACAGCTAATCTTTTCCTCATCCATTAATTCAGTTGCAATTTGCCGAATGGTGTCTGCTAGTTGCGTTAGTAGCCGACAAAAATCATTCAATTCAGCTTCAGTTAACTCGATCGCCCAATCATCTGTACCCACTAAACCTTTGAACTCTGGCGCTGCTGGGTTCCAGCCGATACGCCAACCAAGTCCACTTTTGAGAACACGTTCCATAAAAAAGTTTTGAGTTGAACTGTTCGTTCTAAGAAATTTTTCTTAAAACATAGCAGAACTGTTACCCACTGGTGCGGAAATTGCACAACAAGAACACCAACGCGCTGAACTCAGATCTTGCAGCAGTATCAACAACGAGGCAGAGCCTCGACATCTCGTTCCCAGGCTGAGCCTGGGAACGAGGGTTGGGAGGCGGAGCCTCCTGATTATTGAGAATGGTGAGCCAGCGCGGTCTTGGGGGTTTCCCCCATGAGCGACTGGCGAACCCGGAGGGTGCAAGATCTCAGTTTTAACGGACTTGATCTATTAGCCTTTGATCAGTTGTGAGATTCTCTAATTTCCTTCCTCTGCGTCACGCGCTTGTGCTACAAGTCGGGAAACCCCCTGTTAGCAGCTGGCTCCTCTGCGTTCTGGTGCGGTTCAATTCTCACAAATCAAACCGGATTCCTATAGTTCGCAAAAAGCTTCAAAACTTTGTTGTCGAATGTTGTGGAAAGTTTTGAAGCAACAACACTTGTTGGAACCCAGTCAAAAGATTGTGACAAACCAAGTTCCCTCCAAAGAACACTCTCTGTAGTGATGCTTGGGTTTTCCAGTTCTTGCACGACGAGAACTTTTCCTGAAATACGATGATGGGTGATATTGTGTGAAAATTTGCTAGACAGTTCCAAAAATTGAAGATGTTGCAGAGATTGAAGAACCTGCTTGACTTCTGAAGCTTCAGTTGCAGAGATTAATGGAAACCCGACAGTGTTGGAGAGAAATCCTTTTGTTCTGTGGACTATCGCCACTGTATCTGTCGCCTTCCTCCAAAAGACCAAAGCAAACAACTCCACATCCACCGTATCACGCCGTGGTTTTTTGGGAGGACAAATTTCAACACAATTGCGTGCAAAAGCCAAACACTCTTTCTGTATTGGACACAAAAGACACAGAGGTTTCGATTTACGACAAACAGTAGCTCCTAACTCCATTATTGCTTGGTTAAAGTCACCAGGACGTTCCTCAGGAATCATCTGATCTACATGAGTTTGAATTGCTGATTTTCCAGAAGAACTCCACACATCCTCAGATAAACCAAGCAAACGACTCACAACTCGCACAACATTACCATCAACACAGGCAACTTTTTCATTGAAGCAAATACTTGCAATCACAGACGCCGTGTAAGATCCACAGCCAGGAATTTTCAACCACTCATAGTATGATTGTGGAAAACGACCTTCCAACTCCTCAACAATAAACTTTGCACCTTTGTTTAAGTTACGGGCACGAGCATAATAGCCTAATCCTGACCAAAGTTGACGCAATATCTCTTCATCACAACTGGCAAGATCATAAACAGTAGGAAGGTGCTTAACAAATTCTGAGAACTTTGGCACAACCACAGCCAGAGTTGTTTGTTGACTCATCACCTCACATATCCAGGTGTGATAGATGTTGATTTTCTGACGCCAAGGCAATGGTCTGCAATGGCGATCGTACCACGCAAGGAGTTTCTGGGCACATTGATTCACTGTCCAACCTTTGTTCAGTCCAAAATAAATCCTACCAATGTCAAAACCCATCTCATAATTGAAATGGGTTTTGTAAAGTTATTTTCTAAAAATGAGAGTTATTGTTTTAGAAAAGATTCATGAGAGTGATGACACCAGCGCTGGTGAGCATGACCAAAGCTCCCATAACTAAAGACTGGTTCAGTTGGTTTGGAGTTTTGGAACCGTTCATGTGTATATTTCCCTAATTTTAAAGATTTCATTTAGAATATCAGTTCTGCCATATATATATATAGATATATTGTAAAACTTAAAAATGCTTAACTTAGGTTAACAAACATAGTAGTTGTTACTTAACCAGGACTTAAGCACTGAAAACCCAAAACCTCGATCCCCCCTAGCCCCCCTTAAAAAGGGGGGGACTCTTAAAAGCCCCCTTTTTAAGGGGGTTGGGGGATCTCTTCTGCGTAAGTCCTATTAACTCAAGATAAAGACTTCTGCAAAACTGTCTAAAATGTAGATTTTTATGTAGATTCTTGTAAATAACCTGTTACACATCTCACCTCCCCAGTTCTCCAGTTCTCCCCACTCCCTCTTGGTAAAGGTTACCGAACATGGTGTGTACTTAATTCCGACCGATGTATGTGCCTTTGTGGTGTAAAATTAAATTTAACTAAGCAAAAAAACTCATTGGACTGGAGAAGAATTTATGACTGTTTCACCAGCAACTAGACCCGAAACCCCTGCTTTTGACCTAGACCAACTCAATCAGAAATTTGAAACCGCTCATCCGAGAGATATACTGGCGTGGTCTGCAGAAAATATTTCAACTGGACTAGTGCAAACCAGCGCCTTTAACGTAGATGACATCATCATTACGCATATCCTCTACGTTGATCTCAAACACCCAGTCCCAGTGATATTCCTCGACACGCTGTACCACTTCCCCCAAACTCTAGAACTGGTTGCTAAAATCAAAGAACTTTACAATTTAGACTTGAAAGTTTACAAAACCCCAGATGTAGACACTCGCGAAGCCTTTGCAGCAAAATATGGTGAAGCACTTTGGGATACAGATATTGCGAAATTCCACGAAGTCACGAAAATCGAACCATTGCAACGAGGTATAGCGGAACTCAATACCGTCGCTTGGATTACCGGACGTCGTCGCGATCAAGCTGTCACCCGTGCTAATATGCCCGTATTTGAACTTGACAGCAACAACCGTTTAAAAATCAATCCTTTAGCTAACTGGACACGCAAACAAAGCTGGGAATATGTCGCTGAACACGGCGTCATCTACAATCCCCTGCACGACCAAGGTTATCCCAGTATTGGCGATGAACCCATCACAACCAAAGTAGGCGAAGGCGAAGATGAACGCGCTGGACGTTGGCGGGGAACTGGTAAGACTGAGTGTGGAATCCATATTTAACAAGATGGGAAGATGAGGTGATGGGGGAAAAGAAGAATTTCCCCTAACTCTTCCTCCTCGCCGTTTGTTTTCCTCTGCTTACTCTGCGCCTAGTGCGGTTAGATAAAACAATTTGTCCGCAAGTTTAGCGAGTATTTTGGTTAAAAAGCTGTTCCAAAGCTGCTAATTCAGTTTGTGTTGCTGCATCAATTGGTGGTAAAGGTCGTTGCATGATTGAATAGAGCGATGTCTACGACAAGCCGCTTTGCGTCTAGGCTACTGCACTTTTGTAGCTTGTAAACCCCACTCTCACCGACGCTCTCCAATGTCGAGTCAATCTTCTGGTACAGCTTTGCATAGCGTGTTAAGTCCGCCAAATCCTTTATCCTCATCTTTCGGTTTAGGGAACTTCAATCTAAAAACTGCTTTGTTGGTGTGAAGTGCTACACCCAAAATCCCAGCTACTAGTGTTCCCCAAACAGTTATCGGCTCAGGAACCGCAGTTACCTGAACTGCATTCGTACTTGCATCTAGTAATTGAGGATAATCTCCTGCAATATTCTGGTAAAGATAATAAGTGGATCCTCCTCCAAAGATGAAGCTACCGTCAGGAAGCTCAACATTGCTGAGAAAACCATCACCTGCACCACTACCAGTACCAAAATCAAAAGCACCGAAGAAATTGCGCGTCTTCGTGTCAAAGTTAAACGCTAAAAACTGATTCCTGGATACACTATTAACAACCTCGTTGTTAGTGACAATTAACTCTGAATTGGGATTGAAAACAGAAAGAGATAATGACTGCAAGGCGTTTGTCGGTCCCGCGCCACTTTCAGAAATTACTTCTGGGGCAGTAGTTTCATCGTAGCTAAACGAGCCAGAAGCCGAATAACCAGCATTACCCTTCCAGCTAAATCTAAAATCAGCAGCTTTCGCTAGATCAGTAGAAGCAATGGTGGTAACCGCACACAGTGTCAAACCAGTCGCTACTTGCGCTACCACTTGGACAAAAATACTTTTCATTTATTTTAATAGTTTCCTTGAAATTACAGTGTGCTGGAATTATATTTCGTTAATGCTTTTGAAAAGATCCACCGATAACAATACAGTTAATTGTCAATGCTGTAAAGTCAGTAGACCGAAAAGTTCTGCGATCAGCCGATAGCGTTTGCGCAGCGTCCCTCTTAGGGACTAGCGTGACGTTATTCATAGGCTTGACGCTGAGTCCTGATCTCCCTACGTACAAGAAGCCTTTGCTAGTCAATGTTTGGGTTGACAGCTAGTTATCGCCTCTTCCAATAACTTACTATCCATATCCCACCATTCTTGTAACTCAATCAAAACTGGATAAAGTGTTGCATCTTCTATTTCTTTTGCTGCTTCAACAGGTAATCTGCCCACGCAGCCACAGGAGAGTTCTGCTATTAATGGATTAATGACTCGCTCATCTTTTCTAATCGCTAAACCCAACAATGCTTCTCCACGAATTTCAGCGATGGTGTCTTCTTCCCCTATCTCCAGAATCACACGTTGAAATAAAGCATCTCGAATGGCTTGCGTGTTAGTTTCTATTAGAGAACCCAAACCAAAAGTTGCCCAATTCCTGATATCTTCATCCTCATCACAAGATAAATCAATCAGTGCCTGAATTGCCAAGTTGTCTTGTTGGCAACTCAAGCCATGAACAATGCCAAGCCGAACATCCTTACTAGGATGGCTTTTTAACTTGACTAATGGTACAACACCTCTCGAATCTCCTAAATGTCCGAAAGCATATCCAATAGAAGAAAGAACATTTGGGTTTTCTTCACTCTGACATAAATTTAAAAGAATTTCACCGCATTCTTTTGGGAAACTTCTTTCTGGTATTCCTAAATATCCTAATATATCAACTCCTAAACCTCTTTCCTCTGGATTTTGACTTTCACACAATTGTGATGCGGCTTCAAATTCCTCATAGCTACCACGCGATCGCAAAATCCACACTAAATCCCAATAACTCTCATTCTCTTCTTCAGTTAGTGCTAATTTGACTAACTCTTTTGTACTTCTTAGGTCATTTCTTAAGCTTTCAAAATAATTATTATTTGCGCTCATATAGGACTCCTATTTGATTTTTGAAAAAAAACTCCGTACACCTTTATTGCTTCTTCCCTGTTAAGCGTTAAGCGTTAAGCGTTCCCTGTCCTGACGAGTTAGTTCACCAAATCAAACCGGATTCCTATACCAGATTTTATTCCTGTATATATCACCAATACTTATCGGCATAAAGGTAAACTGTTGGGTAAGCGTTCTAATTTGATAGGCAGATTGGTCGTCATTTTTCAATAATAAAATATTAGACAAATCACCATAACAAAGGACAACTATGATTAAAATCCTCCACCTATCCGATATCCACATGGGAAGCGGATTCTCCCACGGACGAATTCATCCTGAAACAGGATTGAATACACGCTTAGAGGATTTTGTCAATACTCTATCTCGATGTATTGACCGAGCGTTGGCAGAACCAGTAGATTTGGTTTTATTTGGCGGTGATGCTTTCCCCGATGCGACACCGCCGCCGTATGTACAAGAAGCGTTTGCTGGTCAGTTTCGCCGCCTTGTCGATGCAAATATCCCTACAGTCCTGTTGGTAGGAAACCACGACCAACACACCCAAGGACAGGGTGGAGCCAGTCTATGTATTTACCGTGCTTTAGGAGTTCCGGGAGTTGTTGTTGGTGATACCTTAACCACTCATCGCATCCAAACCCGCAATGGAAGCGTGCAGATTATCACCCTTCCTTGGCTCACCCGTTCCACACTAATGACTCGCCAGGAAACAGAAGGTTTTTCTTTGGCGGAAGTCAACCAACTGCTGACTGAACGTCTGCGGGTTGTTCTAGAAGGAGAAACTCGCCGCCTTGACCCCAATGTGCCAACTGTTCTTTTGGGTCATTTGATGATGGATAATGCAAATTTGGGAGCTGAGCGTTTTCTGGCAGTTGGTAAAGGCTTTACACTTCCCTTATCTTTACTGACGCGACCTTGCTTTGATTACGTAGGCTTAGGACACGTTCATCGCCATCAAAACCTGAATAAATCTAATAACCCTCCCGTGATTTATCCAGGGAGTATTGAGCGGGTGGACTTCAGCGAAGAGAAAGAGGACAAAGGCTACGTTATGGTAGAACTGGAGAAAGGTCGTGTTCAGTGGGAATTTTGTCCTTTACCAGTGCGAACTTTCCATACAATTGAGGTAGATGTTTCTAAAACTGAAGATCCGCAGGCGGCGATCATGAAAGCTTTAGCGAAGCGTGATATCCAAGATGCTGTTGTGCGGCTCATTTACAAACTTCGCTCTGAGCAATTAGATTTAATTGATAGCGCCTCGCTGCATACTGCTTTAACTCCTGCGCATACCTACACCATTCAACCAGAATTGGTTAGTCAGTTAGCTCGACCCCGTGTTCCAGAATTAAGCGCGAGTAATAGCATCGACCCGATAGAAGCGCTAAGAACTTACTTGGACAACCGCGAAGACCTCAAGGACATAGCCGCATCAATGCTGGAAGCAGCGCACAACTTGCTAGCAGATGATATGGAAGTTTTGCTCGGATCAGCTACTCAGGAATAAAAGTATTTAGATTAACTAATTTTTTCTAAGTATAAATGTTTAGCTACCTCAACTGCAAAATTTAAGGTTAATTGCTGATTAATCTGGGAAAATTGCAATACTCTGAACTTTGTGGTTAATTTTTCTTCTCACAGAGTGATGATAAAAAATATAGTAGCCAGGTGGACTTTCTATGTCCCTCTATCCACAGATTAAACAATTTTTACTTGGTAAAACGTTACCAACAAGTGCTCACGCTGAAGAGCGATTGAGTAATGCTGCTGCTCTAGCAGTGCTTTCATCGGATGCTCTCTCTTCGGTCGCTTACGCTACAGAAGAGATTCTGCTGGTTTTAGTCGCAGCGGGGAGTAATGCTCTTGGTTTGTCTCTGCCTATTGCTATAGCAATTATGGTTCTACTAGCAATAGTTGTGCTTTCTTATCGACAAACCATTCGAGCTTATCCCAATGGCGGTGGCTCTTACATTGTTGCCAGAGAAAACCTTGGTATCTACCCAGGACTGGTGGCAGGAGGTTCGCTGATGATTGACTATATTTTGACAGTCACTGTCAGTATATCTGCGGGTACAGCAGCCCTGACTTCCGCATTTCCAGCCCTGCAACCCTTCACAGTTAGCCTTTGCTTGATTTTTATTTTCCTATTAACGCTGGCAAATCTTCGAGGTGTAAAGGAATCAGGTAAGATATTTATGATTCCTACTTATGCCTTTATTGTCAGTATTTTTGTGTTGATTGGCCTTGGGTTATTTCAACAAGCGACTGGGCGAGTACCGACGCAATATCCCAACATACCTGTCAAAGAAGGACTCAGTTTGTTTTTCATTTTGAGAGCTTTTTCTGCTGGATGTACAGCGCTGACGGGAGTTGAAGCAATATCCGATGGGGTTTTGGCTTTTAAGGAACCAGAGTGGAAAAACGCTCGCCTCACACTATTCTACTTGGGGGGTATTCTGGGGCTTATGTTCGTGGGAATTACCTACCTATCGAACGTATATCATCTTGTTCCGGAAGAGGGACAAACAGTGGTTTCTCAGTTGGGTAGGCAAATTTTAGGTAACGGACCAGTTTACTTTTTTGTCCAAGTTGTCACCCTGTTAGTCTTACTGTTAGCTGCAAATACCAGTTATGCAGATTTTCCCAGACTTTGTTACTTTTTGGCACGAGATGGATTTTTACCGCGACAATTGTCACTGTTGGGCGATCGCCTAGTCTACTCCAATGGCATCATTCTCCTCAGTGTCTGCGCGGCTATCTTGGTCATCATCTTTAAAGGAAATGTCAATGCTATTATTCCCCTGTATGCAGTAGGCGTATTTACTTCCTTTACTTTATCTCAAGCTGGGATGGTACGCCATTGGTTCGGTGAACGCACACCAGGCTGGCGTCCTAGTGCTTTGATGAATGGTTTGGGAGCCATTGCTACAGCTGTGGTTCTAGGGGTGATCATATCAACAAAGTTTTTAGGGGGAGCTTGGTTAGTAGTAGTAGCAATTCCTGTGCTTGTTAGCATATTTTTAGCTATTCGCCGCCACTATCAATACGTAACAGAACGTCTCAGTATTCAGGGATTACCCCCTAGAGGTTATATTCCCAGACCAAAACCAGAAGTTGTCACTCACCCTGCAGTCGTTGTGGTAGGACACCTGAATCGAGGAACAGTAGAGGCTTTGGACTACGCACGCACGATTGCTGATGAAATTGTTGCAATTCACGTAGATCTTGGTTCTGCAGGGGGAGATAAACTGCAAGAAGAATGGCGACAATTGGAGGCAGACATTCCTTTGGTCATTATCGAATCACCTTACCGTTCTGTGATATCTCCTATTGTCGAATTTGTTGGTGAGTTTGAAGAGCGTTATCACGACACTTACACAACGGTAATTATTCCTGCTTTTGTGACTCGTAATTGGTGGGAAAGTATTTTGCACAACCAAACAACTTTGTTTTTGAAAAATGCTTTACGTGCTCAAAAGAGTCGAGTTATCACAACTGTGAGGTATTACTTGTAATACTTGGTAACTCATCCCACGGCTACAAAAACATCCAGATCGCCGCCTACGGCGCGGCACTTGAACGTTTTTATCGAAAGCCGTGGGATTGGACTTTGTCCCGCTGCGAATCGCGAGTCATTAGTCCTTAGCTCGACTTTATCCATTTTTCTTTCATTGTGAAAGCATACGCTAAAAGCCTTATTTTTCAGTACCTTTGACTTTTTTGACGTCACCAGAATTAATGACAACGGAAAAAGTTTTGGGATCAGAACTAGAACTTTTGCTAATTCTGGTACTGCTTCTTCTTTGGTAATATAGCAGTCCTAAATCATAAGCCCAACCCACCAGATGCATCAAAATGCCCCAGATTGAGGGTGCTAATCTCGTTGCGCCGATGCAGTGTTGCCGCACGCTCCATCGGCGCAACTGTGCCCATCTTCCTTAAATTTAAAGATTTAATGAGAGTTTATTTCATTAATTTTGATTTTAGTGTAAGCTTTTTTCTACAGTTGTTAAAGAAAATTCTCAACAAACTTCAGACAGACGTAAAATGACAACTTCTACACATCCGTTGTCGGTGCAGCAAGATTTGGCCAACTCACCTTGGTGGACTGGTAACTTTCGTCTCACCAATCTATCAGGTAAATTACTGGGCGCTCATGTTGTCCATGCTGGATTGATTTTGTTATGGGCTGGGGAAATAACGCTGTTTGAGGTGTCCCGCTTCAATCCTCATCAGCCAATGTATGAGCAATAGCTCACAGTTAACTGCTAACTTCTTTTATTACTGTTAGCGATTCATAAGCTTGACGAGAAATTGAGAACTCTAATTACTTACAGGATAAATCAATGTCTAAACAACCAGAAGCCATTTGGTTGAACACAAGCCCTAGTTTGTTATGCTTTGCTCAACCATTGTTGCGTGAATTGTCACGTTCTGTAACTATTGCCCAGTGGGAATATACACAAACTAAGGATGAACCTAGTTCCTTAGATGTTGCAATACTGCTGCTGGATGAATATCTTCAATCAATCAAGCAACCTGTGCATCTGATAGGTCACAGCACGGGAGGATTACTCGGGCTACTATATACACGTCGGTATCCAGAAAAAGTTAAATCTTTAACCCTATTAGCTGTGGGTGCTGATGCAGCAGTTGACTGGCAAGCTCATTACTATAGCCATCGCCCATCCTTGACTCGGGAAAAAATTCTCAATGCAATGGTGTATAACTTATTTGGCTATCAGAATGAACACGCTGTCAAGCGTCTAGAGAAGATTTTGGAACGAGACTTAGATTGCTCGCTCTCACCTCACTCCCTGTTTAAACGACAAAGCCTGGTTCCCTGTCCAGTCCCTGCGCCTTTAATGGTTTGTGGTAGCACTAACGATATCATTGTAGAACCCGACGCTCTGCAAGGATGGCGACCGTTTTTGATGAAGGGCGATCGCTATTGGGAATGTCAAAAAGGACGGCATTTCTTTCACTTCTTCCAGCCGACTCTTGTAGCAGAACAGATTCTCGACTTCTGGCAATCTCTATACCAAATCTCTAAAAAACCACTACAGATCAGAAAATAACTCTAGAGGTGTCCATAAAGACGCTCACATTGCACCAAAGTTATCCCGTAGCCAAGCGATCCGCAGTTTGCGCGATTGGGCAAAACCCTAAGTTCAGCCGCAAGGGAACTTAGGGTTATTTATTAAGAATTGTCTCTTTTTTTGGTATTGATATAATACACTCTTTGCCGCCATGTACATAGATATTTTTAATTTCTCATATCTATTAAAATGAGCAGTTTCTGCAAAGCTTGTAATTTAAGGTAGGAAATATTCATTGTTGGTGAGAATTTCAGTCGGACATCGTGTATGAGAATTACATACCAAAATCAGCAAAAACAAACTGCCCTAATTACAGGGGCAGCTAGTGGTATTGGTTACGAATTAGCACACCTTTTTGCCCGTGATAGTTACAATCTTGTCTTAGTAGATAAAAATGGACAAAAACTCTCTGAAATAGCGGAAGATTTTCCAAAAAAGTTCGGCATTTATGTGATAAAGATTGTTAAAGATTTATCTATTCCAACCGCCCCAGAAGAAATTTTTACAGACTTGCAACAAGCATCCATAAAGGTTGATGTGCTGGTGAACAATGCTGGATTTGGGAGTTATGGCTTATTTAACGAAACCAACCTCACTGCTGAGATGGAAATGTTACAGGTCAATTTGGTATCTCTAACTCATTTAACGAAATTATTCTTAAAGGATATGGTCAATCAAGGCAACGGAAAAATACTAAATGTTGCCTCCACAGCTGCATTTCAACCAGGACCTTTAATGGCGGTTTATTCCGCTACTAAAACTTATATTTTATTCTTTTCAGAAGCGCTAGCTAATGAGTTAAAAGATACAGGTGTCACTGTGACTGTTCTTTGTCCTGGACCGACAGAATCTGCTTTTCATAAAATAACCGGGATGGCTGACTCTGAACTCCTCAAAAACAAGAAGATGATGAGTGCAGAAAGTGTAGCCAAAATTGGCTATGCTGGTTTATTCGCGAACACAGCTGTTGTTATTCCGGGTGTAAAAAATAAGATACTCGCTGAATTAGTAAGATTTACTCCCAGAAAGCTAGTGACAGAAGTAGTAAGAAGTATCCATGAGGGAAAAATAAGCTGAAAATTCAAATCTACGATAATCACATCCCAGTTTACAAACCTTTGAAGCAGTAAAAGAGACGTTGAATGAATCAGGGATGTCTAAAGACGAGTTAAATTCCTAACCTCCTATCCTTCTAAGTGTTCTATCTCCTACAATTTCATCGGCTTGTGGTTTTTTTAATGTCAACTCATTGACACTTTTTGACTACACGGTCTGTATATTATTTCATAAAGATAGCGTAGGGGATTTTCACAGGAAGAAAATACATCACAAAAATGAAAAGATAATGAAAGAAAAGTGAAGAAAAAATGAATGGAATAAACGCCAAAACTTTTATTTGATATAGTGTTTTGTGTTTTCATATGTTATGATAATTCTTGTTTGAAGGGGAGTAGCTGCTGGTTGCTGAATAACCAGTCACCCAAATCAACATACTGGCACTTGCCTGGTTTGGGTAACAAGTTTTCATCTATGCTTAACCTGTTTACATTGAGCTAAGCATTCAAACTTGAGAGGCGAGACCTTCACTAAGTTCACATCTATATGTGAGCTTGGTGAAGTGTTAGCACACTCATCAGGCTCACTCAGATGCTTTGATGTCGATTCTGAGAAGTTTGGAAGCCTGTACTATGGAATTAAGTCTTTTTGTTTCTACCTTTGCACTGATTTTTGTAGCAGAATTACCGGACAAAACAGCATTTGCTGCCTTGTTTCTTGCAACTAGTCATAACCCCTTCGCAGTTTTTCTAGGTGCAGCCGCTGCCTTTGTTATTCAAAGTGTCGTGGCTGTTGCCTGTGGAAGTTTGTTGAGTCTCCTACCACCCCAATTTGTCCACATTACAGCAGGAATTCTCTTCCTAGTCTTTGCTGTCATGATGTGGTGTAGAAAAGACTCTCAGACAGAAAAACCTCAATCTGAATCAGAAGGAAAAACTATACAATTTTATAAATCGGTAGCAGCAGCATTCATGACGATTTTTATTGCTGAATGGGGAGATTTGACTCAATTAGCAACCGCCACATTAGTCGCAAAATATCAATCCCCATTAACTATTTTCACATCAGCTACCTTAGCCCTTTGGGCAGTAGCAGCGATTGGAGTGATTGTTGGTTCTCAACTTAAGCATCGGATTCAACCACAGTTACTGCAGCGAGTCGCTGCCAGTGCTTTTGCCGTCGTTGGCATCAGCATGCTTATCAGAGCTTAAAGTTCAAAAGGTAAAAACGTTCATTACTACTAAATAGAGAGGGCTTTCAACGTCCCGTGTGAATTACCGTAAAGTGTAGGTAGTTCAAATTCCTCATCTCTATAGTGTTAGACAAATTCACACCTGAATTTTCCCCTTCGGGGAGAACCTGCGGTTCCGCTGCGCTAACGCAGTCGCCTACGGAGGGAAACCCTCCTGCAGCGCTGTCTCACCGTCCTCATCAACAACTACCTAACCAAAGGTGGCAAATTTATCCTCAAAAAACAGAATTAGCGCAACAGATGGCGCAAACAACGAGTTTATCGCCTTTAATCAACCAATTGCTGATAAATCGAGGTATTGAAACGCCAGAACAAGCACAAGTTTTTTTAAATTCAGGAAACCTGATATTACCTTCGCCTTTGGAAGACTTTCCTGATTTGGGAATGAGTCTGGAGTTATTGCACAATGCGATTGCGCCGAGCGCAACGCCAGAGGCGATCGCCTCTCAAGAGAAAATCGCCATCTGCGGTGACTACGATGCTGACGGAATGACAAGCACTGCTTTACTTTTGCGTAGTCTCCGTTGGCTGGGTGCTCAAGTTGATTATGCTATCCCCAGTCGAATGCATGAAGGCTACGGTATCAATAAACGCATTGTTGAAGAATTCCATAGCGAAGGCGTAGGATTAATTCTGACTGTAGACAATGGCATCTCAGCTTTTGAACCAATTGAGCGAGCCAGAGAACTTGGTCTAAAAGTTATTATCACCGACCATCATGATATCCCTCAACAATTACCCCCAGCCCACGCTATTCTCAATCCCAAACTAATACGAGAATCTTCTCCTTATCGAGGTATTGCTGGTGTTGGTGTCGCCTACATTTTGGCTGTATCCCTCGCCCAAAAATTGGGACAAGCTAATGATGACATCTTAACTTCGATGCTGGAACTGTTTACATTAGGAACGATCGCAGATCTCGCTCCCCTAACTGGTGTAAACCGCCACTGGGTAAAAAGCGGTTTGCAGCACTTACCTAAATCCAAACTACCCGGAGTGCGGGCGCTGATTCAGATGTCTGGAGTGAATTTGAATGGAGGACAAGCGGACAAGCAAGACAAAGGGACAAAAAGCACAGGGAAACAAGGAGGACGACAGGGGGACAAATCAATTCCAAATTCAAAATCGCTAAAGCCGGAAGATATTGGCTTTCGGTTGGGTCCGCGAATTAATGCAATTGGTCGTATTGCTGATCCGCAAATTATAATCGAATTGCTGACGACTGACGATATGGGGATAGCGCTAGAAAAAGCGATGCAGTGCGAAGCAATTAACCGCCAGCGTCAGGAAATGTGCGAGGAAATTGAGAAACAGGCAAGAGAAATTGTAGAAATAGAATATCTCCCCTCTCTACAACAAGATCGTGTGTTGGTTATTGTAAAATCTGACTGGCACCACGGTGTGATTGGTATAGTTGCTTCTCGCTTGGTGGAACGCTACGGTGTCCCGGTGTTTATTGGGACATATGAGGATGAGGAACAGATTCGCGGTTCAGCGCGTGGAATTCCAGAGTTCCATGTGTTTGATGCTTTAGAATATTCTCAAGATTTACTTGGGAAATTTGGCGGACACAAAGCTGCTGGGGGCTTTTCTTTACCATCACAGAATTTAGAAGCATTGCGATCGCGTCTAAGCGAGTTTGCTAATCAGTGTCTGGAACCTCAGCACTTAAAACCACTTTTGAAGATTGACACATCTGCTAAACTCAATCAGATTCATCATCAGTTTTATCAACAGCTTAATGTATTAGAACCGTGCGGAATCGATAACCCAGATCCTGTATTTTGGACATCTAATGTTCGAGTGACTGAGCAACAAATAGTGGGCAAGGGTCATATCAAGCTGACCATAACACAAACTATTGATGATTCGGAATACAAAATTAAAGCGATCGCCTGGCGCTGGCGTGAGTACTTTCCTCTACCGCCGCGACTGGATATCGCTTACAAACTACGAGAAAATCACTTTAATGGCAACACGACTATTGAGTTGGAGTTACTTGGTGTTAGGCTTCCAACCCAGTCTCACATTTTTTTCGCTGCACAATCAGCGCCTTTAAGAACCACTTTTGAGTACAATCAACAGCACTACACGTGTGGAATTTATAAAAACGGTTCTGTACCAGAATTAAGAATCGGAAATCTTGAAGGCAAAATTTTAGCTGTTCCGCTAGGACATAGCATCGGTCTACTGGGAAGCAGTCGTCAACAGGCTATACAAGTTGATGTTTCTCAACCTCAATACAACCAGATTTTTCAAACTGCTCTTCAAGCTTTATCAGAGTTAAGCAATGAGTACTAAGTACTGAGTCAAGAAAAGGGGTGTAGGGGCAAAACAAGTCAAAAGTATCAAGTCAAAAGCCAAAAGTAATGAGGTTCTTTATTTTTTTGACTTTTGATTTTTGATTTTTGACTTCGAGCAAAGCGAGTTGCCCTTACACCCGCCCCAAAAGGGCTTGGGCATTTCCACTTCACTCCTGGTACTCGGTTCTCAGCACTCGGATTATAGGTCGCCGTTGCGAAATGCCAGTACAAAAATGACTGCAGGACCAGCTAACATAATGAGTGCAACAAAAAGTAGTTGAAAAATGACTACCCAATGAATATTGCCTAAACCACTGAATATATTGAATATAGCGTCCATTTGTCCTCCTTTAAAAATAGCTATGTAATTATCAAACCCGCAATAGATCATATCCGGCGATCGCCCGTCGCCTTTAATTTACTTAACAAAAGTATAAAAAAAACTATAAAGACTGAAAAAAATAGCACGTTCACAATAGGTTTTTGTCATGGCTACTTGGCAATGTGTTAAGCAATGTGGAGCCTGCTGTCATCTTGACCCAGCAGACCGTCCTGACTTGCATGAGTATTTATTACCAGAGGAACTGGAATTGTATCTGAGCATGGTTGGTGAAGGAGGATGGTGCGTAAATTTCGACAAAGACTCGCGAGAATGTCGCATCTACCCAGATCGTCCGCGATTTTGCCGTGTAGAATCAGAAATCTTTCAGGATATGTACGGTATTGAGCCGGAGGAGTTAGACGATTTTGCCATTGACTGTTGTCGTCAGCAGATAGAGGGGGTGTATGGGGACAGAAGTTTGGAGATGTTGCGTTTTGATCAAGCAGTAGGTATTTGACGAAAACTAGGGGTGTAAGGGTGTAAGGGTGTAAGGGTGTAAGGGTGTAGGGGGTTTTTACCCAACCCCCGTGATCTCTCCTTTTTCTTGACGAAATTGGTAAAAGTCTTTCTCTGACTTTTAGCGCATAAACGGAGTATCCCAAATTTGTAAAAAAACTCTACCTTTTATGTAATTGCCAACAGCTTCATCTATCTAACGAGTGATATTATAATCTTCCAATGTTCTGCAAATATGGCAAGCTGTCATCTGAACAAAGATGACATTTGAAGTTCGATGATTTATACAATATAGATACCGCATAGATCAGGCAGATTTGTATCGAACACAAACTAGCGATTCCCTTACCATGATATAATTCTTAGTCTACAAAGGGTTTAAAGCTTTTCCTTTATTAGGTAGCATAACCGTTGTTCTAATGAGTTCAGGATTTATCCCATTCTATCGAATCAGCACCAGTGAATAAAGAGGGATAATGAGAGCGGTGATTTTTTACAATACAAGCCTATGCCACAGATATCAATGAAGTTGAAGTCGTGATTAATGCAATCTTCGACACCAACTACTAATTCATCGAAACACCAAAATCTTGTCATAAATTATGAGCCACCAAAGACCAATTATTGAAAGTGGATTTGCAGAAACTGTAGCGATCGCTAAATTACCCAGTGAATTTGGCACGTTCAAAATCTATGGCTACCGTGATACTCTGGATAATTCAGAAAACCTCGCCATCATCAAGGGAGAACTAGAAAACTTCGACAACCCGGTAATGGTCAGAATACACTCAGAATGCCTAACGGGGGATGCCTTGGGTTCTCTGCGCTGTGATTGTGGAATGCAGTTGCAAACAGCACTAAGGATGATTGAAAAAGCAGGTCAAGGGGTGATAATTTATTTGGCGCAAGAGGGGAGAGGCATTGGTTTGTTGAATAAGGTGAAAGCCTATTCTTTGCAAGATTTGGGACTAGATACAGTAGAAGCAAATGAACGTCTGGGATTCTCTGCTGATCTGCGGGACTACAGTATGGCGGCGCAAATCCTCAAGGATTTAGGGGTGAAGGAAGTTCGCTTGATTACTAATAATCCTCGTAAAATTGCTCGTTTGCAAAACTACGGTATTGAGGTAGTCGAACGGATTCCCTTAGCGATTGAACCCAATGACTACAATTTCGATTATTTGACGACTAAAACCAAAAAGCTGGGGCATCTTCTCGAATTAAAAACCCGACAATCTCTGGCAAAAAATGCGTTTCAAATTGATGATCATTTAGACGAGATTTGGTCGGCATTGCTGGAATGCAAAGAGGCAATGAAAAATGAATCTCCCCAAAAGAATGAGTATTGGGCTTTTTTTGGTAATGCTGAAAGTCCGTGGAGTTTCCAAAAAGTTTCTGACGAAAAGATACCCAAGATTCCGGAAAGTGATTTATTGATTATCATCGATTTGACAAATGATTTTTGTCAAAAGCTGAATTTTGTAGATCAAGTATTTTCTCAAGTACAATCTGCCATTATATTCACATGCGGCTCTTCTTTTCAGAGCGATTTTGCGCAAGATGCGCAATGTTTTAAAGGAATGTGGAGCAGCAATGGATGGCAAACTTTTTCCTTATATATAAGGCTCTTAGTTGCTCAACGAGCAGCTTACCTAGAAAAGCGTCCATTTTTGATGGCTCACTTGGCACAATCTCTGGACGGCAGAATTGCAGCAATCAATGGAAACTCTCAGTGGCTTAGCAATGAAGCTAACTTGAAACATGCTCATCGTCTGCGTGCTCTTCATGATGCCGTTATGGTAGGCGCACTAACAGCAACACTCGACAACCCTAAACTAACAGTTCGTTTAGTAACTGGCAAGCATCCAACTCCTGTGATTATTGAAGGACAAAGCGATTTGAAGCTGGATGATTTGCAGATGATAGCAGTCCATGAAAAAGTTATTGTGTTATATCCTCAAGGAAAGCAGCATCGAGTCATACCAGAAGCAGTCAAAGACAAAATTTTGGATCTTCCGATTTCTCCAAAAACAGGTTCTCAGAAAAATCCCGTTTTGGCTCCCTCAGAAATATTAAACGTTTTATACGAAAATGGCATTTCTAGTATTTTTTTGGAAGGTGGAGGACAAACCGTATCCTATTTCTTGCAAGCTGATTGCATAGAACTACTACATCTCCATTTTTCTCCTTTGATTTTGGGTTCTGGACGGTCGAGTTTCACCCTTCCAGTTATAGACTCCATCGACAAAGGACTCCGCTTTAAAATGAAACACTTCGATCTTGATGGAGAAATTCTGATAGAACTTTCGCTTTTAAATAAGCACTCACCCATTTGATTTGCTCGTTAATGCTTATCCGCTGGTGAGGAGAGAGATTAACCGTTTTTGCTCTCGCTAAAAACTACGCAATTGAGATGTAAAAAAAGATGTCTACAAATTCTGGAGCTTATGCTTATTGGTTAGTCTCTCCAAGCAAGGGTGAAATTAGAGAAACCTCAGTTACAGCCTCGCTTAGAGATCCTCTATTTTTGGAAACGTTATACAGTGGTATTAGTCCGGGTACAGAACGGCTGGTAGGTCTAGCAAAAGTCCCCGAAGAGTGTTGGGAAACGATGCGCTGTTGGTATATGGAAGGCAGTTTTGCCTTACCTTTAAAGTATGGTTACAATCTTGTCGGTCAAGCTTATGAAGGTTCTAATCAGGGTAAACGATTTTTTGTCATGCATCCCCACCAATCGAGAGTCGTGGTGGAGAGTTCTGATGCTTTAGAATTGCCAGATTGGTTACCTAGCAAGCGGGCGACTTTAATTCCCAACACGGAAACAGCCCTGAATGCTGTCTGGGATGCCGAAGTAAGTCAAGAAGATAGCTTCGCTGCTGCGCAAAGCGCAGATCGTATTTTAATTGTTGGCGCAGGCATTGTTGGTATTCTCATTAGCTTTGTCCTCAGCAAAAAGTATGGTATTGGGGCAGACTTTTTGGAACAGGATCAGCAGCGAATTCAATACCTAGAACAACTACCTTGGCTGCAAAATTCTCGCTTAGCAACCGACTTTAAGGAAGACAATTACAATATCGTTTTTCATACCAGCGCTTCTGCTTCTGGACTTCAGAGTGCGATTAATGCCCTGACTTTTGAAGGTCGCTGTATCGAACTGAGTTGGTACGGAACGCAATCAGTGTCCTTGCAATTGGGTGGTTCCTTTCATTACCAGCGCAAACAAATTATCGCTTCTCAAGTTTCCGCGATCGCCAAACCGATGCGAAAGCTAATTGACTATCGCCAGCGCAAAGAACAAGTTTTGCACTTGCTGGCAGATGCAGCCGTAGATATTCTCCTGGAACCTGTGATTTCTTTTAAAGACTTGCCACAATTTATGTCACAGTTATATCAGCGTCAAGTGCATCCAGTTTCACCGTTAGTTGAGTATTAAAATTATGTTTTCTGTAGCAGTAAAAGACCACATCATGATTGCTCATAGCTTCCAAGGGGAAATTTTTGGCCCCGCTCAAAAGCTGCACGGAGCAACCTATATAATCACAGCTGAATTTAAAGTACCTGAGTTGGATAAAGATGGCTTAGTGATTGATATCGGTCAGGCGATCGCAATTCTCAAAGAAGTTCTAGAACCGTTAAACTACCAAAATCTGGATACTCTTGAACAATTTAAGGGTATAAATACAACGACGGAATACATGGGTTATTATATCCACCAGCAAATTAGCAAACAGGTAAGCTCTTTTTTCAAAGGCCTTCTTAAAGTGACTCTGGAGGAAAGCCATATAGCTTGGGGAAGCTATGAAGCCGAGGTATGAACGTAAAATATGATCTATTTTATTCAGCCTAAACTAAATTTCACATCAGGAGGCTCGCTCTACAATTTAGAAATTGTCAAGCGCTTGGAGGAGGAAGGTAAAGGAGAGAATTTTTTTTATCCCTTAAATGGATCTGTTTCTGAACTTCTTGAACAATTAAGTGCTTTGCCCTCTAATTGTATCCTTGTGATTGACGCACTCTACTTGACAATTCCTGAATTCAATGCTTCCTTAAAGGAATTTCTTCCCTATGCTCAACGGACTTACCTCATGCTCCACCATCTTGAGTCATTGAATATTTACTACTCGACTCAGGAAAAGAAAGCACTTTGGAGTGATGAAGCGCAGTGGTTAAAAGCTATGAAGGGTATTATCGTTCCTAGTTTCCAACTGCGGAATTATATCTTAAGTGGTGGCATAGAAACAGATAAAATCGTGGTAGCATCACCAGGTATCGATAAGGCTCAAGCTTGCCATTTGCCTAATCTCAAAGAGCGATCGCAAAATGAGCCGATAACTCTAATTACCATAGGAACCTTCTATCGACGCAAAGGGCAACTTGAATTAGTAGAAATGTTAGCCCAGATGGAAACAAAGAATTTTAGGCTGCATTTGGTTGGCGACTGCGAAGAAGAAGACTACAAACAGAAGACTCTGGCGTTAAGGGAGCGTGCACAACTGCAAGATGCCGTAATTGTTCATGGGGTTGTTCCTCAAAAAACTATGTTGGAGTTGTTGTCCCAGTCCGATCTTTATATCTCCCCAGCTACCTATGAGAGTTATTCTATGGCTACTGCTGAAGCAGTTGCTCACGGGCTACCAGTATTAGCTTATGCAACAGGAGCAATAGCTGACTGGATTGAGGATGGAGTCAATGGGATAGTCCTACCGCTAGGTAAGCAGGAACAATTTTTCATGGCACTCAAAAGGTTGCTTACAGATCGTAATCAACTTAATCAGTTACGTAAAGAAGCTTTGAATCGTACTGATAACTTATCGTTTAACAATTGGGATCAAACTTATAGAGATTTTTTACAAGCATTTACAAATGACTAGTGTAACTAGACAGACACAATAATATCTAAGTTATGATTTGATCGAGGGTTGTTCATGAAATGGGAAGAAACTTTTACTTGGAACGGAAAGTCTTTGCGGTATAATCTAATTCCTTATAATAATACTGCAGAGCGCGCAATTGAAATACCAATTATACTAGATTTTCTATCTAAGAGTAACGTCGGCGAGAAATTACTTGAAGTAGGAAATGTACTTTGCAACTATGAGAACGAATACAATAAAATATCTCGTACAGTAGTTGACAAATATGAGGTAGCCGCAGATGTTGTAAATATAGACTTAATGGATGTTTCTGCTCTGGACAAATACGATCTGATAGTAAGCATATCAACAGTTGAGCATATAGGACAAAACTGGGATAATTTTGAATGTTCTATAGAGCGAGATTTAGAAGCTCCTCTTAAAGCAATTGTGAAAATTTACACCCTGCTGAATCTTGCTGGAAGAGCGATTATTACTGTTCCATTTGGGAAATTTACTGATGGAATTTGGTATATTCAGTTTAACCAAGATTATTTAGAACGGCTTACAAAAAAATACAAATTACCTGAAGTCGCTATTCAAGTAAGTTATTTCAAACGTATTGCTTCAGAAGTAGAAACTGATAATCCTTATCAAATTTGGATACAGACAAATCAAGATGAGCTAAAAAATGTTTGTTATGATTCTCCTTATAGTTGCGCTAATGGATTAGCTGTTATAGAACTAAAAAATTCCAACCTAATAGAAATACCAGAAAAATTATAATCTTTAAATAATTCTAAGGTTTGATTTAATGGTTGCTAAAATTCACTAAGCATTTGATCTGCTTTTGCGAGAATATTTTCTTAGTGTGTTTCAAAAATCAAATCATAGTCCTATAGAACTACTAAATCATCAGGAAAGAATTAATATGTCATCTTTCTCGCAGCAGGTAGGGATTCTTCGCTCATTATTAATGTACTACGGTATTCCCTTTCGGATCCGTCAGTTGTCACGCTTTTATTCACTGTTCGTTCAACCAGGGGATGTTTGTTTTGACATCGGTGCCCATGTTGGCAATCATCTTCTTGCCTTATCTCGTCTTGGTGCCCACGTTGTCGGCATCGAGCCTCAACCTCAGTGTATGCAACTGTTGAAACGCTGGTACGGCAATAATCCCCAGATAACCCTTGTTGAACAAGCTGTTGGTGTAGTTCCTGGGACGCAAGACTTATTGGTGAGCCGACGTACCCCAACTGTAACCACCCTCTCCCGTGATTGGATGCAAGCTGTTCAACAGGTTGACTCTTTCGCTCATGTACGCTGGGATACAACCGTGTCTGTTTCGGTAACAACCCTTGATAGCCTCATCACTCAGTATGGTAAGCCCGCTTTTTGCAAGATTGACGTAGAGGGTAACGAACTCGAAGTTTTGCGTGGCTTATCGCAACCTATTCGTGCTCTTTCGTTTGAATACACTCCGAGTGCAATAAACATTGCTGTGGCTTGCATTGAACAATTGAAGCATTTAGGACCTTATGAGTTCAACTGGAAACCGGCAAAGTTCGGCGAATCGTATCAATTGCAGTCAGCTAACTGGCTGAATTCTCAGGAAATGATCACTCAACTCAGAAGTCTGCCACCTGATGCAAACTCTGGTGATGTATATGCACGTTCTTTGCTTAGTCTTGAGAGCCTATGAAGCAATTTTTGTTCCAATAGACTCATTCATCCCAATATAATTTTATATCAAGAAATAATTCTAGGCCTTGATTTAATGGTTGCTAAAATTCAGCAAGCATTTGACCTGCTTTTGCGGCAATTTTTTCTTTAAAACCAAAATTCTTTTCTTTGCAAGAAGTCTAATGAATAAAAACCATAAATTAGCTGAATGGCTGGAACTGCGCATCCCCTATGATGCCAAGGGACGTAACTCAATTGTGGAAGCAAGCTGCCAACAATACCTGAAAAAGCGCAAAAGCCTTAAAATCGTTGATTTGGGAGCAGGTACGGGTGCTAACTGTCGCTACTACCTGAGTAAGATTTCTCAGGATCAGGAGTGGTTTTTGGTCGAACAAAATCAAGAACTTTTGGAAATCGCCTTTGATAGGTTAATCGTCTGGGCGCAAGAAAATGGATATGAGTCACAATTGCGAGACTCAATATTAATCTTGAAAAATCAAGTCTATAAAATTACTATCCACAGAATTGTCGGCTCTATTTTGGATCTGGAGAATCTGATAGACTTAGATACTTTCGACTTAGCTGTCGCCAATGCAGTGTTCGATCTATTTAGCGAAAAACAGTTTCAAACATTCCTGGAATGTTTAAAAAAGTACCAATTGCCGCTGCTAGCTACTGTTAACTATACTGGGATGAATTTTCTTCCTCAAACTGAGGATGATTCTGACTTTATTAAATACTACAATCAGCATATGCAGCGCCCTCAAGACTTCGGCAGGGGGATGGGATCTGACTGCGGTTCCTCTATGTGGAAGGCAATGAAGCTTATTGGCATGAAGGTATCACAAGGAGAAAGTCCGTGGGAAATTAGTAGCAACGATCCTGTTTTTATTCAGTTAAAATTAAAGTTTATGGAAGAATCAATCCCAGAAATTCTTGATTCAGCAACTTCACAGCATGAGTTAAACACCTGGTTGCAAGAAAAGCAACAGATGATTGCTCAAAACAAACTTAGTTGTAACGTCACGCATCAAGATTTTTGGGGTTACTGGGAGTAGCTATAATTTAAGTATCAATAAAAATCTTAAGAAGAAATTATAGATCCAAGAGATTTTGCTAAAAATGTCTCAAAAAAAAACCAAACAACAGCATAAAATATTACAAAAATTGAAATGGCGGATAGGAATATTTTTTGCTATTGTATTGGGCATCATGTTGCTTTCCATCCCGCAAGCCATATCACAGGAAGTAGTAGTCCTGAATATGATGCTGAATGCGACTGATGCTGCACTTTGGAAGCAAAGCATTATCAAAGACTTTGAAGCAAAAAATCCGGGCATTCGTATTAATCTTATTGAAGGTCCGGGTATGCCAAATTTACAGGAAGACCTGCTGACTTCAGCATATATCTTGGGAGATTCTCCTTATGACATGATAATGATGGATGTCATTTGGACACCCAAGTTTGCTGCTGCTGGATGGTTGTTAGATTTGAGCGATCGCTTGACAAAAGAAGAGTTAGCTGATTTTTTTCCTGCACATATAGAAGCCGGACGCTACCAAGGTAAGCTTTACAGAATTCCCATGTATGCTGGTGCTGGAGTTCTCTACTACCGTAAAGACTTGCTCAAACAAGCAGGTTTTCAACCACCAGAAACATTCGCAGATCTACTCAGAATTTCTAAGTCCTTACAAGAGCAAGGAAAAGTTAAGTGGGGTTACCTTTGGCAAGGTCGTCAATCTGAAGGATTGGTTGCCATGTTTATGGAAGTCTTGCAAGGTTTCGGTGGATTTTGGATGAATCCTGATACTTTAGAAGTAGGGCTAGATAGACCTGAGACATTAAAGGCGATCGCTTTTCTCAAAGATACTATTCAACAAGGAATTTCTCCGCCTGGAGTCACAACATATATTGAAGAAGATACAAGACGTATCTTTCAAAGCGGTCAAGCAGCATTTTTACGAAGTTGGCCTTATGTTTGGCCTTTAGCTAATGCTGAAGATTCCCCTGTAAAAGATAAAATAGCGATGAAACCAATGGTTGCTAATTCTGGTAACAGTCCAGGAGGGTGTTTAGGTGGTTTTGGTTTAGGAATTAGCAAATCTTCAAAACATCCTCAAGAAGCTTGGAAAGCAATTCAATTCTTTACCAGTGAAGAAACACAGCGCCAATTTATTTTTAAATCGGGTTTTGTACCAAGCCAACGTTCACTGTTTAGTGACCCACAAGTCGTCAGCAAATATCCTCATTATCCTCAGTTACTCAAGATCGCTGATAAAAGCATTTTACGTCCGTCCATTGGCCAATATGCTCAAGCATCAGATATTTTGCAACGTTATCTGAGTGCTGCATTGACAAATCGCATGACTTCGGAGGGCGCGATGCAAGCGGCTGCTAGTGAAACCAGGCTATTACTTGGGACTAAAAGCTAATAGATCTCTTGCAAAAGTGAGATTTTACGAGGTTCTGTTAAGAGTTAAGCGTTCAGAATTCCCTATTAAGCGTTAAGCGTTCCCTATTCCCTTGCTATTTGTGAAAAATATTGAGAAAATGAGAAGAATATGAAAACAACTTAACTAGCAAAAAAATACTGCCTGTGAAACTTGACTCCAAGCCCTTGAACCTTACTACATCTGCAACCCAAAGCCAGCTAGAGCAAAAAGATGAACTAGATTGCAATAGTCCAACTACCTCAGTTGAGGCGTCGTCACCTTTGGTTTCTGAGAAACCGACTAAGCCGCAAACCCCAGTAGTCATCTTCGCCACGACATTTTTGACCATCTTTCTGGCGGAAATTGGTGACAAGACACAGCTATCCACTTTATTGATGAGTGCGCAATCACATTCTCCGTGGGTTGTGTTTTTGGGATCTGCCACCGCGCTAGTCATGACTAGTCTATTGGGTGTCCTGTTAGGCAGTTGGATCGCTAGCAAACTCTCCCCAAAAACTATAGAAAAAGCAGCAGGGATAATGCTGCTGCTAATTTCGTTAATGTTATTTTGGGATTTGGTAATTACCAAATAATTTAGTTAATTAACCTGTGTGACTGATAAGAACTCTTGACTCTTGACTCTTGACTAACTATGGATTGGCATCTTTTAGGATTAAGCTTTATTACGGTTTTTTTGTCAGAATTGGGTGACAAAAGCCAGTTAGCTGCAATTGCGCTTTCAGGTCGTAGTCAATCTCCGCGTGCGGTGTTTTTTGGTACAGCTGGCGCACTGCTTTTGACTAGCTTATTGGGAGCTTTGGCGGGGGGAGCGGTGTCAGAGGTATTACCCACAAGGTTGTTGAAAGCGATCGCCGCCGTGGGATTTGCCATACTTGCAATACGCCTATTATTTTTTAACAACGAGGAATGAAGTGTTTTACCATTGATCATTCATCATTCCTCATCCAGTTATCGTCGCCAGCACCAGCTCAAAAGTGTGCCACCTACCAATAGTTTTACTGTTTCCAAAATCCAGTAACCACCATGCAGTATATTCATACTTGCTGGAATTTCAGCAGTTGTCTCAAACAGGTTCAGTTCGATTCCGAGGGCAGACATTTGCGGAGTGAACAAGTAGGTGTTAATAGAAGCGATCGCCAGCAGTAATACAGACAAAATAATTGCACCGCGACGCCACTGAGATTGGCTGTTGCACACAGCTAACACGCTGGTTAATACTAAGCCAGCAGAGAGCAATTCGATACGATTAAAATTCCAGAAAAGTGTATAGCCAGCTGAAGCAAAGTTGGCTTGAGTCATCATGCCAGAAACGTAAAGAGTAGGCATAATTACCAAGTCAAGAAATAAGCTGGCACTGAGCCAAAAGCCTAAAGCTAATATGGCAACATTTTGCCAAATCGGTCGCTTAAGTTCGACGCTAGAAACTGCCTGCATAATTGTGAATAATTGCGTGTGTTTATATTTTTAGTTTCTAACTTAACAAGGCACTTTGACAACACAAGTCAATAATCTTTTACAAAGTTCTTATAACTTTGCAAACTGAGTTGGGTATCTTTTGCCTAAGTAGACCTCTGGTAAAAATGATTTTTAGTGCAAGCGCGGTAAAGGTTTCATAGCCATTTTTACCAGAGGTCTAGTACCGTTGAAGAAGAATTCACAATTGTGAATTCTGACTCCTTTTTTTTCTGAAAACGTAGAGCACACAAAACTAAATCGTAAAATTAAGTTATGGGGCAAGTTTGTCACCTGTCATAGATCCACCGGAAGCAAAACAATGCGTGTAGCATTTTTCTTAGGTACAGCAATTGCTTGTACAACAGTCATAGGCGGATACACTGCGGACTTGAGTCAAGCAGTTCAGTTACGAGATGGTAAAGTCTATTTTGTCCAACCACCGACCTTGCTGGGTACAGTGACCACCTACAAGGATACTTATGTATGGGGTGCAACATACTATTTTACCATTGGCCTGCCAGAAAATGCTGGAGAACCGCTGCAAACAATTACAATTCACCAGCGTGAAGGAGTAGATCGTGTGCGCTTTAACTTGCGAGACACTTCTGCTTTTGAAGGAACGCCTTCCAAAGAAGGTCAAAAGCTTGCTTTGAAATATGTGACAAGGGACAGCAAAACCAAAACACTATCACTGATATTTGATCCGCCAGTACCTCCAGGTAGAACTATCACACTAGCTCTCAAGCCAGTGCAGAACCCGACGGTTGCTGGTGTCTACCTATTTGGAGTCACGGCGTTTCCGCCGGGAGAGCAACCTCATGGTCAATTTCTCGGTTATGGAAGGTTGCAATTTTACAACTTTGGTTTTCGGTTTTGACCAGACCTAAAGGTGACTAGTTTGTCGGCGGACATTGCTACAGCTATTCTTACAATTACATACAATAATGAAATCTTGCCCTATTTAGTTCGTCAACCATGTCGGAAGAAGATATCCGTGCTACGCGGCTAGAAAAAGTAGAACAGCTAAGGCAATTGGGGATGAACCCCTATGCCTACCATTGGGAATCCAGCCATCACGCGGCTCAATTACAGGAAAAATATGCTGATTTGCCTAACGGTGAAGAAGTTGATTTAAACGTGACTGTGGCTGGACGCATTATAGCGCGTCGTGTTTTCGGGAAATTGGCTTTCTTCACCTTGGAAGATGAAACCGGCACAATTCAGCTTTATTTGGAAAAAAACCGCATTCAAGAAAGCATGGCAGATGTTGATGCTGATGCTTTCAATCACCTCAAGCAACTCACAGATGTCGGCGATATCTTGGGAGCAAGTGGGACAATTAAACGGACTGAAAAGGGCGAGCTATCTGTTTTTGTCACAAAATACACGATTCTCACAAAATCTCTTTTGCCCTTGCCAGATAAATGGCATGGGTTGACGGATGTTGCTAAGCGATACCGTCAGCGTTACGTTGACTTGATAGTAAACCCTGAAGTTCGCCAAACTTTTCGCCGTCGCGCTCTCATTACTGCTGGTATTCGTCGTTACTTGGAACAGCGTGATTTTATTGAAATTGAAACTCCCGTTTTCCAAAAAGAAGCGGGTGGTGCAGACGCGCGTCCGTTCATTACGTACCACAACACTCTAGAGATGAAGCTGTATCTGCGAATCGAGACAGAACTTCATCTCAAGCGCTTGATTGTCGGTGGGTTTGAAAAGGTGTTTGAACTGGGGCGGATTTTCCGCAATGAGGGAATATCAACCCGTCACAACCCTGAATTTACCACAATTGAAATTTACCAAGCTTATGCCGATTACAACGATATGATGGCGCTGACGGAAGGTATAATTACCACCGTTGCCAAAGAAGTTCTCGGCACGCTACAAATTACGTACCAAGGCACACCAGTGGATTTGACTCCTCCTTGGCGGCGTGCGACAATGAACGACTTGGTGAAGGAATACACAGGTTTGGATTTCAACTCGTTTCAAACTTTGGAAGAGGCAAAAGTAGCTAGTAAAAATGCTGGTTTTGAAAATGTAGAAGATTGCCCTTCAATTGGCAAGCTTTTAAATGAAGGGTTTGAGCAAAAAGTTGAGGAAAAACTGATTCAGCCTACTTTTGTTACCGATTTTCCCGTGGAAATTTCACCACTGGCAAAGCCGCACCGTTCTAAACCTGGTTTAGTGGAACGATTTGAGTTATATGCTGTTGGGCGGGAAACTGCCAACAGTTTCTCAGAGTTGACTGATCCTATCGATCAGCGCCAACGTTTAGAAGCGCAAGTCGCACAAAAAGCCGGTGGTGATTTGGAAGCGCAAGTGGATGAAGACTTCTTGACGGCGTTGGAATATGGTATGCCTCCCACAGGTGGGTTAGGAATTGGAATTGACAGGTTAGTGATGTTATTAACAGACTGCGCTAGTATTCGAGATGCGATCGCATTCCCATTACTCAAACCTGAAAAATCCGAATCATCCCCAGACTCAGAGACATAGCCACAAGGTGCGTTAGGGCAAAGCGTAACGCACCATCTTAAACTGATACCAATGCAAGAAGGCAGGAGGGATTCTCTATAATCCTGCTGAGATTGCATGTAAAACGCGATTTTTAAGCGCTAGTTGCTATATTATACCGTTCGTTCACCGCATTCCAGTTAACGGTATTCCACCACTGTTTGAGATATTCTGGGCGACGGTTCTGATAGGTGAGATAGTAGGCGTGTTCCCAAACATCGTTACATAAAATGGGGTAATGTCCCTCTGACCAAGGACAATCCTGATTGGGCAAACTGACGATCTCAAATTTATTGTCGGTTGTTCGCACCAGCCAGACAAATCCACTACCAAAGTGCTTTGCACCTGCATCATTGAACTGAGTTTTGAAGTTCTCGAAGTCGCCAAAGACTTCATTGATAAGAGTAGCGATCGCTCCGGTTGGTTCACCACCTGCATTAGGACCCATAATTGTCCAGAAGATGGAGTGATTAAAGTGTCCACCACCATTATTGCGAACCGCGTTACGAACACCTTCAGGCAATGTATTAAGATTCCGAATTAAATCATCAATGGTTTGATTCTGTAGATCTGGATGCTTTTCTAAAGCTGTATTGAGATTCTTAACATAACCACCATGATGAAGATCGTGGTGAATTTGCATTGTTTGAGCATCAATGTATGGTTCTAGAGCATTTTCAGAATAGGGTAATGATTGTAGTTCAAAAGCCATGAGTTTTTTCCTCGTTTAATAACTAAAGCGATAAGATTGCGCACTCCTCGTCGCAACGGGTGCAACTACGTTTCCCTTGCCTAAGTCCTGTGTCTAAAGCAGCTGAAAATGGAAACACTCAAAGTTAGCTTCTGTAAAAGCAAATGCATTAATGAACAGTGCCTTTGAGAGAGTGGCAACCTGTGAAAGGTTCGCCACGATTCCTATGCTCAAAGGGCAGGCGCTCGTCGCAAAGCGTCCCGCCCAAAGGAATACGCCAACGCAAAGCTCAACGGGACGCACTCAATTGAATCGAGGCGTTTGAGTCGAGTTACACTTTCAAACAAAAGCAGCACAAACCGCCCACAGAAAGTTAATTAGCAAGACTAATAAAACTAGTGGACATAGAGAGGCTCCTAAAATTAGCACTACATCCGTCAAAAAGGTCTGTGGCATTAGTTATCTCCGAAATTCGGACTTCATCAGCCATCGAAACCATGCTTGCATCAAGGTATGCATTGGGCATAAACCAATGACACGAAACCCACCGATGCAGTGCTCGGATATCTCACAACGCCTTAATGGCTTATATTTCAGAGGAACCTTACAAGCCAAACTCTCCTTTCAACTGACTTACCCACTTTTTGACGCGCTGATCCGTCAGGTCAGATTGATTATCTTCATCCAACGCCAAGCCCACAAACTTGCCATTTTTGACGGCTTTAGACTCCTCGAATTCATAACCCTCTGTAGGCCACTGTCCAACCGTTTTGCCACCGAGTTCTGAAATCTTTTCCTCTAAAATACCTATTGCATCCTGAAAGTTCTCAGCATAGCCAACTTGATCGCCTGGTCCAAAGTAAGCCACCTTTTTACCATTAAAGTCAATCTCGTCTAGGTCTTCGAAGAAGCCTTCCCAACTGCCCTCCAATTCACCAACGTTCCAGGTTGGGCAACCAACAATGATATTTTCATACCCCTCAAAGTCGTCCGTACCAGCATCGGCAATATCATGCAGTGTTACAACGCTATCACCGCCAAACTCTTTTTGAATCGACTCTGCAATGTTTTGAGTGTTTCCGGTTTGAGTTCCATAAAATAAACCAATCTTCGACATTTTTGCTCCTTAACAGTGTTTGTTTTGGCTTTTAATTTTGCTTTGTTCGTGTTCTGTCTACCCCGGGCTTGTTCAGTAGCGATCGCTTGTTTTAACCCCACTGCAATCTAGGTGTAGTTCGTTGATAGGTTGTAATCTTTGCTCCTGCGTTGGCTACAACACATCGGCTGTAGTATATCGTCAAAGAGCTTGATTTAGTGTTAGCGCAGCGAACACCAAGAGGGCACTCTACAACAAAACGCGCAACACGCAGAACGGGCAATTGTATAAGGGTTCAGCGTGAAGTCTGCCAGACAGAATCTTCAGCAGGCGCGTTAGCGCAGCGAAACGAAGTTCGCTTCACATTTTGTGCAAATTTTTCTATCGACTCAGAGGATGACAAGAGTCTTTAGTTGCATTGGGTGGAGAGCGCCCATCTCCATAAAATCGCAACTTTAATACACAAGTGATGGTATTTTCCATCAAACCTCCGCAGGAATTGCAGTGAATTTCTCCTAAATTATGACTATTATGCATGGAAGCACCAGCCTCATTATTGCAATTATCTGTAAATAAATCTAGGATCTATTGTCAGTAAATTGAAAACTTTTGTCACCGAACGCAAGAATGAGGGTTCCAGCCGATGTTTCTGAAATTGACCAAGAAGGGGTGTAGGGAAGCCACTGCCGTGCGCGGGTGAAGCAGCGCTCTTGGTAGGGTTTCCCGACTTGTTGCAAGAGCGTCTGGGCAGGAGTTAGCACAAGCGCGTTGTCGGGGCAGAAAGAAGAAGTAGGGAGCACCAAAGCACTCCTTGTAGGGAGAAAAAGAATTTACGTGGATCAGTCCTCTCCCATGCACCCTGCCCCTTTTCGCTGGTGCTTCTTCTCCCTGCAATCAGTTCATGCGAACGTATTTATTCATGCAACAACTCCAATTCCCCTGCCTACGGCACGAAGCGCCCCGGAGGCGGCGCTCTTGCAACGCTAACATCTTGATTCATGCGAACGTATTTATTCGTGGGGTTTTCTCCCCCACTACAACCGCTCCCTTCTCAGGCGTGCTTCTTCTTCACCATTCTCCGTTACTCCCACCAAGAAGTGCTCCAGAGCTTCTTTTTGTCAATACCAAGATTAAAAAGGGAACAGGGAACGGGCAACAGGCAACAGGGGAATCCCCATAAGTAGGTCGGCGTAAATAATTCTTGTTGGAATAAAGCAGGGAGCAGGGAGTAGGGAGAGAAAGAGTTTGAGCCTTATTTACTTTTCTTTACACAGTTTGATTTTTTTGCACCGACTTACTTAATTAAAATTAGGGGATTTAAACAAGGACGTCTTGTTGAATCGTGCTACGCATCTGTCAACAATTTTTTTGAATTCTTCCATTAATAAATTAAGGGGCTTGAATCCAATATCCGGGGCTAATTTTTTGCTGTTGCCTGTTCCCTATTCCCTGTTCCCGCCCCGGAGGGGCTGATCAATGTATTATTGTTGTCCTACGAAAAATACATAAAAGCAAATATAAAAGACATCTTGGAGGTTGGATTAGGGATTATAAATATCAATAGCTTGAATTTATGGATTGGAAGATTTATCATAATAAATTCTCAATAAATATCAATTCACGGTGTAAAGAAACCACCCATTCTAAATCGATGAAACGCTTACGCTGTATTCCTAATCATCCCCAGAATCAGATACATAGCCAAAAGGTGCGTTATGGCTTTGCCATAACGCACCTTCTTAAACTGAATATTGCGACACCAAGCCTTCTATGGTGCGGGGCGAGGGGGCGAAGAAGCTAACTGCACTTTACAGCGGTTTTCTGTAAGGTGGGCATTGCTCACCAATATCTCAAATGTCTATCACGTAGGCTTTTGTGAGCAATGCCCAACGCCAGATGCTTCAAGCCGGGAAACCCGTCCAACGCACTGGCTCCCCTACGATTTGTGGTCTATTCATATGAAAACCGCTGTAATACACAAGTGATGGTATTTTCCATCAAACCTCCGCAGGAATTGCAGTGAATTAGACTAACGCAGGTGTTTTCTCCATCTCCACGTTGTACTTACCCTGACTGGCAGCACCATTCAACTTTGCCCGATTAAAAAGCAACTGTTGTGCGGCTTTGGTATTGTCATCCTCTCCGCGCCAGTGCTCTAGAGCGGGTTGCTGAATCGCACGAGCATATGAGAAAGTAACAGGCCAAGGACACTTCGCACCATACTTGAGATTCATCGCATTTAGGTGTGCGGTTGACTTTTCATTGGTTTGTCCACCAGACAGGAATGCCACACCCGCAACTGTTGCAGGTACATTGCTCAGCAAGCATTGGATCGTCATTTGGGCCACTTGATCTACTGTTGATTGAGTAGAACAATTTAATCCTGCAATCACCATGCTGGGCTTGAGAATCATTTGATCGAATGCCACTTTGTTCAAGCGCAGTTGAGTAAATACGGCTTGCAAGGTTTGATCAGTAACTTCATAACATCGCTCAATTGTATGATCGCCATCGATCAGCACTTCTGGTTCTACAATCGGCACCAATCCCCCTTCTTGACACAGTGCTGCATACCGAGCAAGGGCATGGGCATTAGCTTCAATACAAGTACGGCTGGGAATGCCGTTACCGATGGTAATCACAGCTCGCCACTTAGCAAATCGCGCACCTATTTTATAGTACTCAGCAATGCGATCGCGCAATCCATCAAGTCCCTCTGTGATCTTCTCTTGCGGACATCCTGATAAATCTTTTGCTCCGGTATCTACTTTGATGCCTACGATCACGCCTGCTTCCGGCATCACCTGGGTAAAGGGTTTACCTGAGAGTGTAGATTGATGAATTGTTTCATCATACAGAATCGCACCGCTAATAAACTCACCCAAGTTAGGAGTCGTCAAAATTAGTTCCCGGTAAGCACGTCGGCGATCCTCTGTGGGTTGAATCCCCAGTTTCTCAAACCGCTTGTTACAGGTGCCATTACTTTCATCCATTGCCAGAATACCCTTACCAAGAGCAACCATAGCTTGGGCTGTGGCTCTCAATTCCTTGGCGTAAGTGCTCATGTTAATTTCTCCTAAATTATGACTGTAGCTGTCCTAAATGATTTTGTTCTTTGATTTGGTTCTTAGTTTTAGTTAAAATTTGTTCTTGCTCTGGTTCATACTCAGAGCCTGTGTATTATTTTTGTCCTGCGCAAAAGACACATTAGCAAATATAAAACACATCTTGGAGCTTATATTAGGGATTCTAAATATCAATTACTTCAATCTATAGATAGAAAGATCTATAAAAAATATTCTCAATAAAAATGAATTCACTAGGAGTGCAAGCCGTAAATGCTGCTGAACAACCCAACAGCGTTGAAAAGGTTAACAGGGGTGTAAGGGCAAAACAAGTCAAAAGTCAAAAGTATTAATTTTTACTTTTGACTTCCTTGAAAGGGCGGGGCTGTAGGGGATCAATGAGTGGGGGTGAGAACCCTCTCAGGGTGTCCTCTGCTACTTTGGTTATAAATTTTTATCCGTACACGATATTATCTATAATCCTGTCTCTGAATATCCCGCAGACGAGCAGCATTACGAATACCATACTCAGGACGAGTAAAACGATTTAACTGAGTTTCAAAAAAGTCCCGATTTGCTTGTAAATGTTCGGGATTTGGGTCATCTAAAGGATGTAAAAGTGCTGTTCGTAATGCTTGAATAACTGCAGAAGTGACGCAGTACATTGAACGTTGGAAACTAATTCCTAACTGAATCAACGTATCTTCTTCGCCTCGGCAATATTGCTTGTAGTAATCAACAAGATATGGAGGCAAGAAATGCAACATATCTTGCATGAGTAGTGTTGGTGGAATACCTGCGGTACCTACTGGAAAGACATCTGCATAAAGAATTCCGTAGTGAAAGTCTTTTTGATCTGTTGGCACTTGTCCTGCTTGAGCATTATAAGATTTTGTACCCCGAAAGGGAGCAGTACGGTAAAAAACAGCTTCCACGTAAGGTAATGCAGCCTCGTGAAGCCAGACAAAGCCTTTAGATTTGGGAACGATTTCGTAGCATTCGCCACGAATATAAACGTTATGGTAAATAGGACGATTTGCGACTGCAAGAATTCCATTCACCAAGAAATTCATCGCCTCTGGGACAGTCGTAATTTTCCCTTCGTCATATAAGTCTGACATTTCAAAAAACACGGCAGCCATGATTTCCCAGAACAAACCCAGATTAGAGTAGTAAGACATCTGACGACACTGTTCTATAAACATATCTGGGAACAGTTTGTAGAGTCCCAACATGACAGGATTACCTTTGAAGTAAGCTTTGATTGCCCTATCAGCATTCGCTTTGTATTCTTCAGTATCCAGATAAGGGTCAAATTTTCCACCCATTCCTCTATGCCAAAGCATTGCTCGCATACAAGCTTCGGCAAACTCCATGTTAATTCGATCATGGAATAAGTGATGCAATAATTTAGGCATTTTGAAGGTTTCACCCTTTTGCATAAATGCTAAGAGTTCCGGATGGGCAGTCGCCTCACCGCGCCAAACTCTCAACTCAGCATCATCACCAGCATAATGATTGTGACGTTCTAAATACTCCTGAGAAATGAAGTATTTAAAAAAGGGAAATGGATCTATAAATACCTGCTCAGCAATATATAATAAGTCGCGCCAGTAAAAGTCCATCGGTACTGCATAAGCTTTGTAAAGACCGATGATTTGCATTAAGTTTTCTGGCGTGTCGGGCAACATTGCACCGCCTGCTTCTAACCGATGAATCACTTCTGCAAACTCATGGGTGGAAGGAGGTAATTTAGCTTCGGTTTTGTTTGGAGTTTGTACCATTTTTATTTCCTCTTTTCTTTTCTCTTAACTAGTAGCCTTCATTTCATCACGTATTAAGATATTTGAAACCACAGATGGACACTGATAAACACAAAAAATTATACTAAGTTGCATTCATACAGATAATTTTTCCTCTCTCTGTTTTTCTCTTTCTCTGTGTTCTCTGTGCCTCTGCGGTTTTTTTTCATCAAATTGACTGTTCCAAGAAATGCCCATTGTCGTTCACAAAATTTTTTGAAAAATGGACATTCTAGATAGATTTATTGATTGAGAGCGACTTGAGTCGTTACGGTTTTTTCAATAGGAGGAATAGCCGCAACTATTGCTGTCGTTGTTGGTTCACTCCAACGCACTAACCAACTCGGTTGTACTCCCAAGAACAAGATCAGGGCTGCTAAAATAAAAGCTGGTATTTTCTCAGACAACAGAACTTTGGGATAGTAAGCTAAGTCGTTGTCAAGTTTGCCAAAACAGGTGCGGTTAAGGAGGATGACAAAGTAAACTGCAGTTAAGCCACTGGCGACAACACATAACAGTGTTGGTATCGGAAAGACGGAGAAACTGCCTTGAAACACGATAAATTCAGCAATAAATCCTGTCATACCAGGAATACCAGCACTTGCCATACCTCCTAAAATGAGTAGGGCGCTTGTTAAGGGTAATCCGCGTATAGGACTCATTAAACCATTGAGTTTATCCAACTCACGGGTTCCTACCTTGTCTTCTACAACTCCTATAAGATGGAAAAGGATGGCGAGGATAATACCGTGACTGAACATTTGGGCGATCGCACCAATCAATGCTAACGAAGTACTAGCTGCTGCTGCTAACAATATATAGCCCATGTGCCCAATGGAACTATATGCAACCATGCGCTTGATATCTTTTTGAGCGATCGCGGTGACTGCCCCGTATATAGCACTGATTGCTCCCCAAGTTGCTAAACTGGGTGCAAGAATACTCCAAGCTTCGGGAAATAGCGCCATCCCAAATCGCAAAACGCCATAAGTTCCTAACTTTGCTAACACTCCACCAAGAAGAATCGCGATGGGGGCTGAAGCTTCAACGTAAGCATCTGGTAACCAAGTGTGTAAGGGAACTAGGGGAATTTTGATTCCAAACCCTAGCACGATTCCTACAAGTAGAATGATTTGTAGTGTTGTTGATAAGGCTTGAGTTGAGAGTGTATTGTAATCAAAACTAGTTGAACCAGTGAGCCAAACTGTACCCAGAAATGTTGCTAGAATTAATGCTCCTGAAACAGCGGTATAAATTAGAAACTTCATAGCCGCATAAGTCCGCTTTTCACCTCCCCATATGGAAATTAGGAGATAGAAGGGTATTAATTCTAGTTCGTAGAACAAGAAGAAGAGCAATAAATTCTGTGCTGCAAATGCACCTGCAACTCCTGCACTTACTAATAAGATAAGGGAGTAATAAAGCCGGGGACGTTCTGTTTCTTGGTTGCTGCTGTAAATCGCAATCCAAGTGAGCAAACTATTTAATAGCAGCATCAGTATGGAAAGTCCATCAACTCCTAATTGGTAACTTAAACCAAGGGTATCGTTCCAAGGTAGATATTCCTGCAACTGCATCCCAGAATCAGAGATATCAAATTTAAACAGGAGGAAAATATTCCAAAGAAGAACTAATCCAGTAACGGTTAGGGCTGTTAAACGAATATTGATTGCGGGAATGGCACGAGGTAATAAACTAATAACAGCGGCTCCTAAAATAGGTAGCCAAATTAAGAGACTGAGCATAAATTGCTTGGTTATGTAATTGACGAAAGGAGTAAAAAACCGCAGAGTTCAAGAGAACGCAGAGGAAGGGAAAAGAGAGAGAAGTTTTATCAGTTAGTAGAAATTTTTGCTTGTTAGTTCTTGATTGTGAGTTGACAACTTTTTCCGGGCGCAAGAGTTTGCGCCCCATGTTACAAAGAAATCTGGAAACTAAAACATCAAATTTAAAAGATAAGAACCCCAGTGTTGCCAACTCACTACCATTCCTAAAATACCTACTCCCAATAGCACGGTGAATGCATAAAACTGGGTTTGTCCGGATGTGCTATATTTCAAACTTTCTCCACTCAATATGGAAACTAAGCCAACTAAGTTAACAATTCCATCGAATATGAGGCGGTCGATCATGTCTGCTAGTTTTGAAATCATAGCAACGCTGAAAACTATGCTCACCCGATACAGTTTTGGAGTGTAAAAGTCGTATGCTAGCAAGTCTTGCAAAGGTTTCAAAGGGAAGCGAATTGGTTTGGGAATGATGTTGCTTAAATAAATGACGCTTGCAATGGCGCAGCCAAAAATACTTGACCACATCAACAGAAGTCCGACATCTTTGTTAAGAGTTTCCCAAGTTGGTAGTAGTGATAAGCTTTGTAACACTAGGGGTAAATGGAGAGTAAAGCCAAGCAAAATGATTGTGGGTAGAGCCATTTGCCAACTGACTTCAGGTGAGCGATCGCTCATTTGCTTTGGTTTTCCACCAAATATTAAACTGAATTCCCTGGTTAAGCTGAAGGCTGTTAAAGTGTTGACTATGATAAGTACTCCCACAAGCCAAGGTTGTGTTGTCCATAGTCCTGATGCTAATTTCAGCAATGCCCAAAAGCCGCCTAACGGTGGAAACCCAATTAATCCTAGAGTCCCTACTATATATGCTATTCCAGAAACTGGACGGCGTGACCAAAGTCCCCCCAGAAGGCTGACATCTTGAGTGATGCTGTTCCAAACAATTGCACCAGTACTCATGACTAGGAGTGCTGAGGCTAAGGCGTGGGTGAGGACTAACAACAGTGCTGCTTCATCTTGTTGTGTCCCAACAGCGATAAAGATCATACCCATGTAAGCACTGACGGAGTAGGATAAGCAGCGTTTGAGATCAACTTGGGCGATCGCAATCAAAGAACCACCCACTGCTGTCACAACACCGATAGCCACCATTGCAGAAGTTGCTATTGGTGACAAGCTGAAAACAGGTTGCAGTTTAATCAGCACCCAAGCACCACTGGCAACGACGACTGAATTCCGTAAAATTGTACTGGGAACAGGTCCTTCCATTGCTTCATCCAACCACAGATGCAAGGGAAACTGGGCACACTTACCCATTGGACCTGCAATTAATGCCAGACATGTTAATGTTATTAAGGTTGGGTTGACATTGGCAGTAGTCGCCCATTCTGCTAAATCGGTGTAGTTCCAAGTTCCAGCTTGTGACCATATTGCCAATACTCCCATGAGCAGAAATAAATCTCCCACCCGCTTGGTTAAGAAAGCATCTCTAGCGCCTGTGACAACCAAAGGCTGACTAAACCAAAGTCCTACTAATAAGTAGGTTCCTAAAGTTAGGATTTCCAAAATCACATAACTGAAAAACAAAGAGTTGCATAATGCAAGGGCGCATAACCCAGCTTCAAACAATCCCAACAGTGAATAAAAGCGTGCCCAACCCCAGTCCATCTCCATATAGCCGACAGCAAAAATTTGTGCCAGCAAATTTAAGCCGGTAATGACAACCATCGCGCCGATACTTAATGAGGAGATTTCTAAATCAATAGAAAGATTTAAACCAGCAGTATTTAACCAAGGTATAGATATCTCATATGGCGCTTGATTCCAGGCAATTGGTAAGACAAAAGCAGAATGAACAAACGCAAGAAATGTCATGACCAAATTAATGTAACCTGCTGGTCTTGGTCCTGTGCGTTTAATGATTCCTGGAGACCAAGGCACGGCTAAAAGCGCACCACTTAAGGCATAGCAAGGAACTAAGCAAACAGTTTCAAGTAGAAAATGATCCATTAATTATCCTCTAAATTTGCAGCATAACAGGACGCTGTTGTCAATGAACAACCATTGTTTTCTACAACGCAGATATGCGAGTTGAAAAATTTAACTTTTATTTCATCTTCTTTAATCATAGATTACCGTGTATCTATAAAAAGGGGAATAAGTCAGCTAAATCATTAATCAATGATGACTCTAAGAAATTCTTATAGTTTTAAAAATTCTAATAGTTACTATTGTTTGCAATCTATGTTTTTAAAGCTACAGATCCCCGACAACTTTTACGAAGTCGGGGATCTTAGGATTTCTATAGTTACTATTATTTCCTACTTATTCTGACTACTGAGTTGTGACTGCTGAGTTCTTTCTTGGTAAAATGATTGAAAATAATTAGCATCAAATTCTTTTCCTTCTACCAGTTGCCAGTATCTTCTACAACTAGGGAGGTTTTCGAGCCGCACTCAATGTTAGGAATCTGTTTGACGTTGACTATTTTGAGACTTCCCAGAGCAGGACGCGTGTTTTCCCAGATGATCCGTTGACGGTGGTAGGGTCGATTTCATGGCAGTTTTGACTCCACCTTTCCTTACAACAAGGGGTTTGGGTTGGTGGGGTGACACAAGTCAACATAAATCCTTGTACAATTATGGGCAGCCGTAAAGTGCTATGGTGCTCTGTCCCCTTTGGGGCGATAAGCCCAAGGCTAGCCGCTACGCGTATCGCAACCTCTAGCAGTTCTAAATCATTCATGAAAAACAAGATCCCCGACTTCTCTAAAGAGTCGGGGATCTTGTTTTTCAATTTTCACCAAATCAAATACAACTGGTATATGTGATCCATTTTCTCCATCACTGTTTGCAACGCCAGCTATAATTCTTACACCGCTCACACTCAATCTCAAAAGTTCTCTCTTGTTTGAATGCTACTTGGTACCATACTAGTTAGTAGATTTTTTCTACTACTGCTTGCGCATTTCCTGGTAAAATATACGCGACTACTGATGACTGGTGCGACGACTCACTCATAGGAGCAGGTTTCATTTCGCCCCTAAAGTCTAGCAGTTGTACAAGCACAAGGTAGCCAAGTGCCAAAATTATGGAAACCGCACCTGTGATAATTGCAACTATTTTCCCACGATTCATCAATCTCACCTGTAATGTTAAGATATAGTAATATCCTTATATTAAAATTGCAATACCACTTGACATCTCCCCCGGCTGGAAGCACGGGGGATTCTAGACTGTTGCAGCTACGGGGTCTACAAGACCCCGTAGCTGCGTCTACAATATGATTTATCTAATCGCGTAAACAAATCGTATCGCTGTGGCGTTGTCAAAACCGCCCTACCTACCTCGACCAGGCTCACACCTAGCTGTGTAGCTACTTTCTTGGCTATGTTAGCTGCTCCGTTAGCATCCGCGTTGATTAATAAACCTGCGGCTGTTTTGTACAAACCACGGTTTGTCCTTTTTCCAGATGGCACCCATCCCTTGGGTTTTTCACCAAATTTATGTAGACTATCGCCATCTAAGAATGATGCTTTTGATGTGTAAGCTTCTTCGGTGACCGTGACTACAATCCCGTATTCAGAAGCTAGTTGCTTTAATCGTGCAATTAGTCGTCCTGTTGGGATGGGGACAAAGTTTTGGTTGTTAACCTTACCCATCTCAGAACCAACTTTGTGACATTCATTCCATCCGATTATGATGTTGCCAATCTTGTCGTTTAGGCATCGGTTGATAATGAACCGCACTGCTTTGTTGATTGCATCGCGCATTTGGTAGAGTCGATGGGTGGTATTATCCACCGCACCTCTCTGTTAAATCTGGGCGTGCGTATTTCTACGCACCCAGCTTCCGATGTTCTAGGATTTCTCCTTGCTCATGTGGTGGTATTGGTGGCATTCCCGATGGACCGCTATGCAGTTCTTGGTCTTCCAATTCTGATGATTTCCGTCTACGTGATGTAGGTGGACTGTATCCTCAGATATCATCTTCATTCCACAAATTCCGCATGAATGGTTTTGCCGTTTTAGGGCTTTAGAGGTGTGGCCGTCGTAGAGCTTGCTGTTACGTTCGCTCCAGTAGGTAATGTCTCCGTCAAAGGGTGATTTCTCACCTTGGACGTTGACGAAGTCATTTTCGGAGTAAGGAACTGTTGGGAATGCCTTTTCTACAAGCATTTTGCTTGAGTGGCGGTTATTCTTCTTTTCCTTGTTGAATACCTTGAATGCTCTGTGACTGATGTGCCATAGCGAGTTGCTTGACCCATCCATCTTACAGAACCTGTGGTAGTTCCTCCAGCCTCTAACTATGGGAGCTAATTTCTTGGCTTTTTCCTTAGAACCATAATTGGGGCAGTTGACGATGTCTTTTACTTTCTGACGGAATGCTTTAAAGTTGTTCACTGATGGAACACATCTAAATTTTCCGTTACTCTGCACTTTAAAGTGCCAGCCAAGGAAATCAAAGCCGTCTGTCGCTGCGCTTATCACGGGCTGGTTACCGTGATTCGGCAATCAACGAATCGCACGGTTGTTGCGCTTACGCTGCACTCTATCTAGGTTACTGTCCCAGTAGAAATCAGACTTCCCTTGCTTGTATTTCGCCACGAGACGGCAGTAACCCTGATTCATCGCTTTTAGTTTGCGACCATCAATGATGAAACTCTTCCCGCGTGTTGAGACGCCTGTGAGCCAGTTTGTCCCACCGTGGTCAAGCGATAAAGCATGACTGTAATCAAGGTTGAGATTAACTTTGATTGGTTCCTTCCCATCGTCGATAACCCAGTCAATGACAAACTCGCCGAGACAAGGACGTATCGTCACTTCTTTAACCCAATTAGAATCAATAAAATCAGGTAGTTTTAACTTTACTTCCGTGATAAGTTGTGGCTTGGTTTCTTTGCTGATTGATGGATGGAACAATGGGCAAGAGAAACAACGGGTTAAAACCCGTTGTGTCGGACTTCATCCCCTCTCTGAAGAACAGATGTAGTGTGGAGCACGGCGAACACTACATCTTGAGGGGTTCTCGTCCTCCCACTTGCAGCCTGATAGTGGTGCACCAGGCGCGTAAATAAACATAACATCCCAGATAGCCAAAAAGCCCGAAATCAAGGCTTTTTGACCCTGGTTAGATTCAGAATGCCTTACGCTCCTCTAAATGCGCTAGAATATCCTGACGCTCGCGCCAAACTGGACGCAACTGCTTGCCAGTGAACAACTCTAACTGATCACCGACATGGGGCGAATTTGGTTGAGTTGCATTACCATAGCCAATCAACGCCATCGCCTTTACTGGTTGAGAAAACTCAATAGCAGCGACGAACGAATCACCTTGAACTGCTTGGAAGTGACCTTCTGCTCCTGGTGCAAAATCGACGACGCGGAAAATACCGAGACTTCCATCACCACCATTAGCAGGCAAATCCTTATTGCCCACATGTAGGCGGAAAACATCTCCCCACGCGACATCTAGCTTTCCATAAGCTTTTTCAACTTTGCCCGCAACAGCTTCAAGTGTTGCAACTGCTTTGTTGGGATCGGCTAAACCGTCTGGAGTGGTACGTGGAGAGTCTAGATTCCAAGGTTTGCTGAACGATTTATCATCTAAATCCATCTGTTCTGCCCAGGAGGCAAAAAGTACAGCACCCTTAGAATCTGCATTCGCTTGTCTATCCCACGCCAACAGAACATCAGCTGCTCGCCGCGCTAATTCACCCCCTTGCTGACGCGCTGCGGGAATTAAGTCATCCAAAATGCGGTCTGCCAGTTCCATGCGGGTCGAATGTTTGTATTGCACCATCTCATCAAAAGAGATTTTGTCGTCCTCAGAAAGCATTCTTATAGAACGCTCCGTCCGAAACCTGCCGGGAAAATCTAGGGAACTCGGTGCCATGTAAGCAGGGTAATTATTTGCTTTAATAGCAGTAGGATACGTCGTTGTCCAAGGTGGATCATTAGTATTTTGCAACCAACCGCTTTCTGGGTCAATGACGCGCGGTAAATCCTGGTAGGGATGGATTTTCGTCCATAGTGTTTTAGACGTGTCACCAGGAATAATCCCTTCCCAGTATTCAAAATCACCTTGAGAACGAATTGGAACATCACCGTTGAACAGGTGCATGATATGCCCATCTTTGTCTGCATACATCACCGTAAACATAGGTAGTTGCAAACGCTTGAGAACAGATTGAAACTGGGTGAGGTTTTGAGAACGCGCCATATCCCACCATTGTTCAAGCACACCAGGTCGATCAAGACCAGCAACGCGCAACGCCAAAGCAGAACCATCTTTTTGTGTGACCACAGGACCGTGAACAGAACGTTTGACGATGAGGGGTTGTTCGCTTAACGTACCGTTAGATTGTTTTACCTTCAACGAAAGGGTTTTAGTCTCAAAGGGACGAACTTTGCCATCGAAGCGATAACCATTTTCAACTAATTTGAGTGAGTACGTATCCCAACCATCGTAAGTGTTGACGGTGTGAGTCCAGCCCAAATTATTGTTGAAGGCGATCGCCAACACCGGAATTCCAACAAGTGTTGCACCATAAGCATCAATATCGGGAGTCTTAAGTTGTGCTTCGTACCACAAAAATAAATCCGACCAAGCCAAATGTGGATTTGCCAGCAGCATCGCTTTGCCACTTTCAGAATGTGATGGGGCGATCGCCCAACCATTAGACCCGGCTTTTGATTCTTGCTTGGCGACACCTGCAACCTCTTGTGGGTTGACAACAAAAGTAAAATGCAGGACTCTGTTTAGGTGAGCCAGTACATCTTCTCCTTTGACTGGCAGCACAACCTCTACCTCATCGTCAAGCTTGTCTCCATGCTCCTTAGCATAGGCATTAATTCCAGCAGCAAAACCATCCAGATAGTTGCGAAAAGTTGGATTTTGTGCTTTGTACCAAGAACTGGCGCGTTCTGGCACTCCCATAGTCTGAACCCAACGGTCTGATTCTAAATATTTTTCTCCCCAGTATTCGGCTGCACGTCCGCGTGCTTGACCGTAAAGACGTAAAAGCAAGTTACCATGACTTTGCATTTGTGCCCAACCAAAGGCTTGAAATGCGCTTCGGGTATCTTTGCTGTAGATGTGGGGTATGCCGTAAGTATCCCACAGTATTTCCGTCGAATTTGGTAGCTGTGCCGAAGTGTGAGGTACCAAAACTAAAGCAAAGATGATGCCAAGTAAAAATGCTAGAACTCGGAATGCTTTTCGCCTGAAAGTTTTATGTAAATGACCCATATTTCTATTTAGGAATTCATAAGGAGAAAAGGAGTGAGAGTTGCTCACCACTGTTGGATCTCAATTTTGGAGCATGGATTTTGGGAGATTTAGTTGTCAGTTAAGTTCGACTGACCGAACCAAGCAGGGGTGCAGGGGGCAGGGGGCAAGGGGGAAAGATGACTAGTAACAGGAAACTATTGAAATTGATTTGCACTGAGAAAGCAAGCTTAATTAAACGACAACAAACAAAAATTTACATTTAGTAGAGAAAATTTAAGTACACTATTGCTAGTTATTAACACTAAATGATTCATAAAACTTCATTATGTCAAGTTAGTATTCTCTAAGCTTTTCGCTTTTAACTTTGCTCTGCTATTAGCTGCAATTGAAGACGTTTTCGCCTCATGGATGAAAACTAAACTCCTAACTCTAGGCGCTTTTTTAGACCGTTAGAGAGATAAAAATCAACAGCAAACATATTACTAATAAATAAACAGTAGCAAGACTAACATTTTTGGTGAGTATGGATACAATAGTGGGACTGTGCAGCACGCAGTGTTGGATAGCACAGCTTGTCATCGCTCAAGAATTTACGGCGTCAGTTGATGCTGCGCTTCTGTTGTCAGGCACTCAAGGTTTTTTAGTCTTGATAGCTGGACTGTTGCTGGCCTTTGCCTTTGGGCTACTGCTAACTAACTTCTTCATTGCCTTGGGAATTTCAGACTCAACTCCAGAGCATGAATTAGATACTAACGGCCAAGCATCGATGGACGATAAGATTAATCAAGTTGGGACAATAGTTGGGTTGCGAACGTTAGGAACTGTCAGCATTACATTATTTTTTGCTTGTTTTCTAGCGGTGAAACTTTGCCCATTACATGATCCGCTATTGGCAGCAATTATTGGTCTGGTCATTTGGGCAGCCTACTTCTTTTTACTGGTATGGGTCAGTGTTACTACGGTAGGCTCGGTACTTGGTTCCGTTTTGGATCAGGCTACTTCTGGCTTGCAAGGCATTATCGGCACAGCAACTATAGGCTTTGGTGCGAAGACGATCAGCGATCGCGTTGTTTCCACAGCAGATGCAGCTGCAGCCGCAGTTCGTAACGAACTGGGTTCAGCGACGGATCGAACCAGTATCCACAAGGCAATAGACAATTATTTAAACCAGCTACAACTCTCTGAGGAAGCGCGACTACAAATTGAAGATGAGTTTGAAAAATTAGTCGCCCAACCAGAAATGCAATCTCTCACTAAGGAGAATTACTTACGCAATATCGGTCGTAAAACCTTTGTGGATATAGTCGATAGTCGCACAGATTTGTCAAAACAAGATATTAATTGGTTTGTAGACTCTTTTGAAGGCTTTTGGCAGCAAATTTGGGGGAATCAACCCCAGAAAGTCCAAACTAATGGATTGCCAATCGCTCTAAAGTCTGCCGAACCAAAAGAGCTAAAGCCCAATCGACTGAGTCCCAAGGTAGAGCAATTCATTAACCAAATTTGCCAGCAGCAAGCTAGACAGCAAGCGGAAGCTAGCCAAAAGGTGGCAGAAACTGCTGCTTGGTGGCTGTTTGGCACAGCTTTTTTCTCCGCTGCTGCTGCTGCGAGTGCTGCTGCAATTAGTGTAGGTGTTTAATTTTCTCCAACCAAGCTAATTGAGAAGAATGTAACGGTTGAGTATGCGCAGCGCGCCAGGGTAGTGCAACAGTTAAGCGTGGGATTAATCTTGTACGCAGGAATAAAATTAATTCTGTTTTGAGAAATCCTGCCCTGTCCGTTCTGCAGTCACGATCTTCTGAATAAGTAAGTAGGCAAAGCAGTTGTGAATGCAATCTTTGACACAAGGAGTGCTTACAGAATCTTTTAGAGTATCATGTTTCAAAAATAAAAAAATGAAATTTTGATAGAAGCAAAATTTAAATATCTTGAAAAACAAGTTGAATTCTATTTCCTTTCATTAATGACTCTTTCATGAAATAAAGAGTTATTTATCTCATATAGAATTCCTCAGCAGATTTTTGAACAAAACTCAATACAGTTTATGTTAAGCGTTAAGCGTTGCCGTTCGGCTGACGCTCACCTTGGCGACGCTCACCTTGGCGTTGCCTGTTCCCTACCTCAACGAGTTCGTATGGCTCCGCCACGCAAGCTAACATAAACAAAACCGGATTCCTATAGACATCTATCTTGAGAAATAACTTATAAAAAATCAAGATTGACTTTGACTTTCAATTTATATTAGTACGATGAGAAATAGTGACTATAGTGGAATTTAGTATTATGTCCCTGACGGAAAATATTCTTTCACAACTACCAGGAAATATTTTAGATAAGTTACGCCAAGCTGATCGCATTTTGACATCAGTGAGAGAGGATAACGCTCCTGTACCAATGGTAGTAAAAGAAACTCAGCAACATTTGGGTGCTATAGATTGGGATGTTGTCATTTGCGGCGGTACATTAGGCATTTTAATTGGTTGTGCCTTAGCTGTAAAGGGAGTGCGAGTGGCGTTAATAGAACGCTCAATGTTACGTGGTAGAGAGCAAGAATGGAATATTTCTCATAAAGAATTACAAGTTTTCTTGGAGTTAAATTTACTGACGGATGCAGAATTGGATCAGGCGATCGCCACAAAATACAACCCCGCGAGAGTCAGCTTTTTTGGTGGTACAGAAGTTTGGGTAAGAGATGTTCTGAACATTGGTGTCGATCCAGTTTATTTGCTGGAAACTTTAAAGCAGCGATTTCTTGCATCTGGTGGAAAGTTATTTGAAAATACTCCATTTACAGAAGCAGTTGTTCATCCTGATGGAGTGATGGTAAACAACCAATTCAAAACCAGGTTGTTAATTGATGCAATGGGATATCTTTCTCCCATAATCCAGCAAGCACGTCAGGGACAAAAACCAGATGCACTTTGTTTAGTTGTGGGAACTTGTGCTCAAGGTTTTCCAGAAAATCACACAGGCGACTTGTTGTTATCATTCACACCTGTACAAAATCAATGCCAATACTTTTGGGAAGCTTTTCCAGCAAGGGATGCTAGAACCACTTACATGTTTACTTACATGGATGCCAATCCAGAACGCTTGGGTTTAGAAGCTCTATTTGAGGATTATCTGCGTTTGATGCCGGAATATCAAGGCGTGGAGTTGAGCCAGCTGACATTTAAACGAGCGCTATTTGGCTTTTTTCCCTCCTATCGTTCTCCACTCAAGACACCTTGGAATCGCATTCTACCAGTTGGAGATAGCAGTGGAAGCCAATCTCCTTTGAGTTTTGGCGGTTTTGGTGCGATGGTGCGTCACTTACGGCGTTTAACATTAGGTATTCACGAGGCGCTAGAAATAGATCAGTTATCTGCAAAGGTGATCGCACCACTGCAACCATACCAACCTAGCTTAGCTGTGACTTGGCTATTCCAAAGAGCAATGAGTGTTGATGTTAATCAAAAAATTGAGCCAAATCAAATTAATCAACTCCTGTCTGTGGTGTTTCAACAAATGCAACAACTCGGTGAATCTGTACTCAAACCTTTTTTGCAAGATGTAGTACAGTTTCCAGCCCTAACAAAAACACTCATAAAAACTGCCTTAACACATCCAGGATTAATTGCTAAAGTGATTCCTCAAGTCGGTTTGGGAACTTTACTGGGTTGGATGGTTCACTATGTGAATTTAGGAATTTACTCTGTTTTATTTTGGCTGAGTCAAATGTTAGAACCGTGGAAGAGAAATTTGCCTCATATATCTAAATATTATTGGAATCGTTGGACTGATGCTTGGAAGTATGGTTCTGGTAGTGATTATTCTGATTGATGATTTTACAGTCATACGCGATGTATCGAGTCGGCTATATAAACCCTAGACTTGTCTAGGCATTTACTTCTTACTTCAATGGGAGCATGGGAGTAGTTATCCCTTAGTAAGCTTTCACGCTTTAGCCAAGTGGTGGGAGAAAAGGAGCATTAAAAAACTTTAAGCAGAACTTTTGATCAAGCCAACAATTCATCAACTGCTACATTGAAACCTTTTAGCACAATTTGAGTGCTGACAATTTCACCAGAAGTAAACACAAACCGTTGATTTTTTGTTGTCACAATAATCCAACGATTTTCGGGAAACACTAGCCAAACTTCCTCGCCTCCAGATTGCAAATATTCTTGAGATTTAGCAATAACCTCTTCAGCCAAATCTGTAGGGGAAACAATCTCAGCAATGAGTGGGAAACTTTGGGGTAACACAGCAGGTTCACCAAATTGATTGAAAAGTTCTGGTGTGAGATAAGCAACATCGGGAACACGTCCCTGCTTGTTGGTACGACAGGGTACTTCTGTATAAACTTGTGCTCCTTGTCCGGTGGAATCTTTGTAATTTCTCCAGTAAAAATATAAATTTCCCTGTATCCGGCTATGCTTGAGTGTCACTCCGTTTTTCTCCACTAATTCCCCATTCACCCATTCTGTATGATCGGGGGGATTGTGCATCCACTCTTCTAGTGAAAAATCTTTTGCACTTGATACATTCGAGACGACTGTAGAAGTTAGCATTACTATATATTCTCCTTTAGCTGAGTATGACGCACCAAAACCAATTGATCGTAAACGCTAAACGTATTGATGCACGTGCTGTTCTAATATTATTACTGATTATTTCTACAGACACCCCATTGCTGTTTGTACTTTCTCAACTTGTTTGGGTGCTTGCATTTCTTGGAAAAGTGCGATCGCTCGCTCAAAGTGTTCCTCACTCTTTGGCTGCTCACCCATCTTTTGATAAGTTAATGCAATTTGATAGTAAGCCTCTGCTAAGTCCCATTTAGCGCCTATTTCATCTAAAACTTTGATTCCTTCTTGATGACAAGCTACTGCTTTTTCAAATTCTCCTTGTTCTCTATACAACTGTGCTAAACCAATTAAAGCTTTAGTTTTCGCTTGAGGATAAGGACTGTTTTCAGCATAAAAAATATTTTTTTGATAGATATCAAATGATTTTTGTATTTCTCCTAAATTTCTATAGGCTATTAATAAGTAAAATAATCTATACTCTGTTACCCATGAAGGTAGCCCTTCTTCTGGTAGTCTATTGTAGAGGTAATTAGCAATCTCAATTGCTTCTTCTGTTCGTCCCAACCATGAATTTAAAAATGCTAGGTAAAACAAAGCAGATGGAGCATATTTCTCATAATTAAGTTCATCGCAAAGTTCAACAACTCGCATGAGAGTTGTTACTGCTTCTTCGAGTTCCCAAAAACCAATTCTACAAATACCGATAGTTAATAACGAGTTGATTCTTATTAATTGAAGTTTTTTTACCGTCTCATTGTCGTTTTCTTGTGGCATGGATTGTAAGCAGGTGCTTGCTATTTCCCTTGCTTGCTCACAATACTGGATGGCTTGATGAATGTCGCCTTTGAGCCAATATATAGCACCTAATGTGTGATAAAGTTTGGCACGACGGCACCCTCGATTAAGTTTATCTAAAATCTCGTTGATTGCATCGGTTATTGGTATTAATAAACCTCGTTTGTAAAATGATCGCCCAAGAGATTCATGAGTTCCCCATTTATTATTTCTTTGTCTGATGATGATATCTGCGGCTTGTTCAAAGTCTTCAATAACGACATAGTGATAATAAGCTTCCAAGGCTCTTAATGCATCTTTTGTACCTTGAACTGTTTTCACACTATTTGTCCAAAAATCGGCAGCTTTGCGGTTTGCTCTCTCCCATTCTCCACTCAGTCGTAACCGAGCGATCGCTTCCGTCAAAATGACTGGATGTAAGCAGTATTCTCCTTTACCACATTCTACCAAAGACCGAGCGCGCAAGCTATTAACCACCCGCCGACGTTGCGACTCTGGCACATCCCACAGTAAACAAAGAAGTCCATCAATTGGTACATAAGGCACATCTTGATAGCGGTAGCATCCCAAACGATAGAGAAGCCGATATGCTTCAGGATCAATTTCTTGCAGGCGGTTAAACTGAGTGACAACTAAATTTTTTAACTCTTGTTCAATCAACAAATCATCCTGAGTGACATGCCAATAAGCATCTATATCACATTCAAAATCTGCGCGAATCACACCGCTGATGATTCGCATTGCTTTGGCATTGCCTCCATATGCTCTGCATATTTCACGCAGCCCTGTAGAATCAGGATGGGGATTAATGTTGCGACTAGCAAAAAACTGTCTCCATGCCGACTCGTCCAAACCCCTGAGCATATAAAAGTTCACATCAACGCTAGCTTCGCATAAGCGTTCACGGCTAGTGATCAGTGTGATGGAATTCATTGCTGGATCTGCCAAAAGCCTCAATAATTCTACATAATGGCGATGAGGCTCAATGAATGTTCTATTGATATCTAAAGCAGTTTCGAGATTGTCGATTAATATACCGATTCTTCTGGTTTGATCTCGAAGTATCCGGTTCAGTCTCAACAAATTGATCCCTAGACTGCGCCCTGGTTCTTCATCAAAGTCTCGCCATAACCATTCAGCAACTACGCTCTCTACAGAAATGATGTTTTGGGGTTCCGTAGCCATCGACAGTTCTAAAAGTTTGAAACCCCTACTTTCAAAATATTTACGAGCTAGTCTTGTTTTGCCTACGCCACCCTCACCTTGGATAACAATAATCTTTGCGCTTTGGTTAATCATATCGTTGAGTTGGGCGATCGCCTCCTCACGCCCAACAAAATCAGGATCATGCTTAGTAATAGGAATTTGACTATGCTCAATAATATCTTGCCAGCTTGTCACCCCTACAGCCTCACAAATCTGTATAAAAGTTTGTCTGTGAATTGACTCCCTTGCCCAAAACCGCTTCAAAGTTGCTTTTGAGGTTAATGCTGTCTGCCACCAAATATCAGCAGTTTTATTCCAGCCCATTCTCAGCCTAGCTTGCTCGACAATTTTTAGCCCTCGTGTAGATGCTCTCACAGAATCCGCCATTTTTCAAAAATTTCGCATCATCTTTCTTCTTATGTTACATTTGCTCTGGTGTTCGATAGCAACTAACGTAATAACCGAGCCAACTGAGCTAAATAGTGAGCTAAAAATTGAGCTAAATAGTGAGCCTTCAAAGCTAATTACTTCAGTCATTCTGAAAATATGGATGTTTTACCTTTCATAAATGAGGCTTTTAGCATGAAATCTCCTATTTGCAATAATGAGTGTACTCACGATAATTGTCCGTTCATGAGTGATCCTTACAATCCCAACAGACAGGTGTGTGTCAAATGTGGACAGGACTACTTTTTTCGCCGCAATGGTTTTAGCAATTTTCTTGTCATAGCAGCTGTGCTTGTCTGCCTAATGCTGGTGATTCAAGCCGTGATGAGCAATCACCGTCAAACTATCGACTCTCAATTTGAAATAGAAACTCCTGTGCAAACGATGAAATAACAAGTACGTCTTGCTTGTCTCAAATATTAACAGTATATCTTTACCTATTTTCCGATCCATGAAAACTATCATAGATGACCGTAGTCGTCTTCTCAAGTTGGCTTCTAAGTGCCTCAAATATTTCTTGATTGTCATATTCGGCTTTGCGATCGCCTACCTAATGTCACTCTGTTTTGGTTTGTTACATATAGCCACCATCCTACTACCCCTGGTAGGAAGTTGGTTGTGGCGAGTGGGAATTCTCTTATTATGTTTGCTAGCAATAGCTGTCATTTCAGAGTCATTACGTTAAAAAATGAGGAGTAAAGAAGTGAGGATAATTTTCCCTCATTCCCAGCCTACGGCTCGCTGCGCTAACACTCCCTTATTCTCCTCTGCGTTTGGCATCCAAAAACTTGAGTTGCCCATATAAACAAGAAATTTGCGGTAAATTCACACCTGCAGCTTGTGCCATTCGTAACGGATTGCCGAAAATTGCCTCTACCTCCAAGGGACGGCGTTCGTCATAATCTATTTTCATGCTGGTACGATACGGCTTCATCTTCACGGTATAATCGAGCATTGTTTGAATGAAACTGTCGGGGATTATGCTATCGCAACTCTTTGCCCCTGCCACTACTTCATACATCAGCTGTTCCACTAACTTGCGGGTGTGAACATTTGCCATTAATTCATTGGTTGTAGCGTCGAGAATAACAGAAAGCCCATTATATGGAATATTCCACACCAGTTTTTTCCAACGCGCCAACAGCAAGTCTTCAGTTAATTCAATAACGATACCAGCACTTTCAAAATCTTCACCAATTTGCCGCATCCGTTGTGTGATACCAGCTGGATAATAGTTAGCTGCATACTCCCCTAAGGTAATTTGTCCATAATCCAGGTGGCAGATATGTCCAGATCCTACTTTATTTGAACATAAAAAGCACAGCCCACCAATAACCTTATCACTACCGACAATTTCAGCAACTTCCTCCTCCACACCAAGTCCATTCTGCAAAACCAACACTACACCATCATCCTTGAGCACAGGTGGTAACATTTTAGGCAGCAAATGGTTTTGCGTCGTCTTGAGTGCAATAACTACGACATCACATTGAGGCATCTTTTCCACATCGTCGTAAGCATTAACTTGCGGTAAGCTGAAGTCGCCGTCAACAGACTCAATAATCAAACCATGTTGGCTGACGTGTTCGTAATCGCTATGCAGCAAAAAGTGGACATTTAAGCCAGCTTTTTGCAGTCTACCACCGTAAAAGCCACCTAATGCACCAGTTCCCAGTATGGCGTACGTGCGTTTGGACATGAAGGACATCAATTATATTTTCTGCGATTATCCTACAGCAAAGCTGAGATAAGGTTTTGATTCACGTGATTGATGGAGTTATTTTGATTTCTTTCTTTACATTTTTTTTAATAGCGCCTGATCTGTTGATTTTCTTCCTATTACGCTAATCTCTAAATATATCCTGGCAACGTGTTACTCACGCTGTAGTACTTTTTAAGTCCTTCTTCTAATTTGTAAGGAGCACAAGTGGTTGACTGGAAGCCATATCTACAATCAATTTGCGCTACTTACGATCAGTTGTGGGAAGTTTACACTCTCACAGATGTTGTGGGTAAAAAGCATGACAGCCAGGTGAGAAAATCTCTATTGTTAGATTTACAGGCGATCGCAATTAAACCAGAAGCAATTAAACCAGAAGCAGTTAAACCAGAAGCAGTTAAACCAGAAGCAGTTAAACCAGAGAAGGAACTATTATCAGAAGCAAGCGAAAAAAGGGAAATATTAAATGTTCTGGAAGGCTTGCGGAAATATGCATCAGAACATGTATTGTTAATCGGTCGTCCAGGTTCGGGAAAATCGACAGCTTTGATGCGTTTGTTGTTAGAACAAGTAGAACAAGCGCAAAAATTTGGAGACAAAGCAGACAAGGGGAATGAAACTGTTGGTGGGAAAACCCAAATCCCCGTCCTGGTAGAGTCGAGAGGAGGTATTATCCTCCGTCCCTCTCTGTTAGATCCGGACGTGCCCATTTCTGTGCATCCGGCTCCCGATGTTCTAGGGTTTTCCCTTGCTCATGTGGATGTAATCGTGACAGCTTTCATGTACTGCTAGAAGGTTTTTAATTTTCCAGTTGTTATGGTCGCCGTCAATGTGGTGTAGGTGAATTCGTTCTTCGCTGAACGTTCCTAGCCCACAATGCCCACATGCATGGTGTTGCCGTTTTAAGGCTTTAGAGGTTTCCCCGTCATAGAGTTTACTATTACGATTGCTCCAGTACGGGATGTCTCCGTCATATGGTGATTTTTCGCCTTGGACGTTAACAAATTTGTTTTCGGAGTAAGGAACGTTTGGGAATGCCTTGTCTAGTAATTTCTTACTAGAATGTCGGTTATTCTTTGCTTCCTTATTGAACTTCTTAAACGCTCTTGTTTCAATGTGGTACAACGAATTTCGCGAACCATCCATCTTGCAGTAGCGGTGGTAGTTTCTCCAACCCCTAACCAAGGGAGCTAATTTCTCGGCTTTGACCTCGGAACCATAGTTAGAGCAGTTGACGATGGTTTTTACTTTCTGTCGGAATGCTTTGAAGTTGTTCTCAGAAGGAACACATCTGAACTTTCCGTTACTTTGCACTTTGAAGTGCCAGCCAAGGAAATCAAACCCATCTGTCGTTGCGGTTATCTTAGTCTTCTTTTCACTGATGTTCATTCCCCTTTCTGCAAGGAACTGGTTTATTCTTTCAAGTATTTCATTTGCATCATCTTCAGGTCTGAGTATTATTACCATGTCATCCGCAGTCTTTTTACCAGCATTTAGCTGTGTTACTTGACGAATAGCCAGTAGCCGCGCAGCCCTGGATTTCAGAATCAGTTTCTGGAGTGACCGCGCTTTCCACGTATCTCCTGCTTTAACTGCTTTGAACACTCTTACTTGCAGACGGAATAAGTCACGTCGGAATTTCTTCCAAGGTAGCTTGCTCCAGGATTCACTAGTATTATTACTGTGTCTAATCATGTTCTGACTCCTAAGAATGTTTTCTGAACACCTCAGACCAATTACGGTCTGTCCTACCCGAATCAAAGGGATTCTGTCGCTCGTCTGACTTACCTGGGTTTCGACCGTTCCCAAGACCTTTGATTCGTTTTTCTTCGTTCCCCGGAATGGGATTGGTATGTGTCGTCAGGTGGAACCAATTCAACCGCTAGAATCCCTTACTCTTGCCGCTTGACCCACGATTCATCGGCGGGATTTTCTCTAGCAAAGTCAGGGGGGTTTTTGTTATGCCCTGCTTCGGAGTAGGTTGCTTTTTTAGGTTCTGTTTTCACCTTGTACACTCCCTATTAGCGCCAGTGCCAGCCCATAACGACCGTCTGATTGCGCCCTGTTCCCGGCTTCACTCTGCGAAGTCCGAGTTCGCTCGGTGCGGGCAGGTAAGGAGTCACCTCTGAGTTTGAGGGAGAGGGCTTTCACCTCCATCTTTTCCGGAGTTCAACTCGACATTTTGATACCGAGTTGGTTAGCTTATGTACGGACTGTTTACCGTGATTCAGCTAACAACGAATCGCACCGTGGAACTCCGTTACTACCAAACCTCAATTATCGATCTCATCAAAGACTTTCTCTATCGTCATGACCCCAGTTTACCCATCGACGGCGAAAAAACCAAAACCATCGAAGAATTATTGCGACAAGGGCAATTTTTACTGCTACTCGACGGTGTAAACGAATTACCGTCATCTGAAGCCAGACGAGATTTACAAAAATTTCGCCAAGATTTCCACAAAACCACACCGATGATTTTTACAACGCGGGATTTGGGGGTGGGTGGTGATTTAGAAATCAGCAAAAAACTGGAAATGCAACCTCTGACGGAAACCCAGATGCGAGATTTCGTGCGGGGGTATCTCCCAGAGGTGGGAGAACAAATGTTGAAGCAGTTAGGGGGAAGGTTAAGGGAGTTTGGCGAAACACCTCTGCTGTTAATGATGCTTTGTTCGGTGTTTGCTAGCAACCAGAATAAATTACCGCCGAATTTAGGTTCCGTGTTTCGTCGCTTCACAGAAATTTATGACGATCAACTCAAGCAAGATGTCCCGATTTCTGAAGAATCTCGTCGTTGGCGGAAGCGGTTGTTGCAGCATTTAGCTTGGGTGATGATGGGAGGAAACCCGGATTGTAGAGACGTTACATTTACGTGCTCTACATCGACGGAATTTTTGGTTGCTATACCCCGACAGCAAGCCGAGGAAATATTCACGGAATTTCTCGAAGGTAAAGTTGCTTGTGCCGCAGATAATGCGATCGCTTGGTTAGATGATTTACTCAAGCATCACCTGATCCAATTAAGAGCAGAAAATAAAATCGAGTTTCGCCATCAACTTATGCAAGAGTATTACGCTGCAGAAAGGTTTTTGCAGGAAATATCAAAGCTGAGTGATGATGAATTGCAATGGGATTATTTAAATTATTTGAAATGGACAGAACCCGCAGCGTTGATGATGGAGTTGTTGGATGATGAAGGTTTGGCGCTGCGAGTTGTGAAGTTGGCGTTGCAGGTTGATTGGCAGTTAGGGGCAAGGTTAGCGGGGGAAGTTAAATTAGAGTGGCAAAAGAAAACAGTTGGGTTGATTTGTGATTTGGGTTTACCGCGATTGTTGGAAATTAGATTGTTGGGAATTACAAAGTCTAATGCTGCTATAACTTTGCTAATTCAAAACCTACAAGATGAAGATTTGGATATTTACGAATATGCCATGTCAGCGTTGCTGGAAATTGGTTATGATATTGCAAAAATGGCACTAATTCAGTTAACGCAAAATGAAGATTTATCTATTTACGAATTGGATTATGATCACATATTAAGTATGATTCCGCCTTTCCAAACCATTTTTTTTAATGAAGATTGTCATGACACAACTAATATACCAAACGTTAAAATAAAAGATGAAGTTATATTTAAACCAAAAATAAATGATATTGATATTTTTTCTATAGATAAAAGTCAGAACATCATAAATTACGACATAGCCGTACCAGAAGTAATCCATAAACTTAAATCAGAGGATGCACATATTCGTAAGATCGCCTTTGAGAAATTAAAAAGTATTTATTCTCCAGAAGCAATCAATTCATTAATAAGTTATTTACACAACGAAGATGATAGTCTAATTCGCTATCAACTTATTTCAACATTGAAAAATATCGTTTCTGAATCAGATGTGCCTGTACTAGTTAAATTATTACAAGATATTGCAAGGTGCAGCCAACCAACCAGGAGATAAAGTGGTACGGATTTCGCATTTAATGAATTATTTAGGGAAAACCGTTCCCGAAAGCGCACAACAATTATATAAAGAGGAACAAACCCCATTTTTTGACTTTGCAACTGAAGATTTCCCCGTCGCATTGTTACGCGGAGGTAAAGGTTTACCTCAAGAGGGATGGGATAACGTGAAAACAGAAGCGCAAGAAAACATTCGCAGTATCAGCAATCAAGTTAATAATGGGGTGGGGATTGTTGGTGATAGAAATATTGGCTTAAATATAGGTACTGCCGGAAATATTACATTTGGTGATATTTCTTCTGGATGATAGCAATTGAAAATAATGCTGACTTAAATTTACGACTGATTAAAATGATACAACCATCTATAGATTGAATTGACTCAGATCTTGCACCATACTTTTCGTCCGCCAAAAAATAAATTTCTTGGCTCAAAGTCGAAGTCCGTTAAAACGGACTGAGTAAGTTTTCCAGGAGGCACTGCGTTGGGGAGCCAGTACTGCAGGAGGGTTTCCCTCCGTAGGTATCTGGCATCCGGGTTTCCCGACTTGAAGCATGTGCCGTTCCGTTTTAACGGACTTGGTTTATTAGCCCAGAACTTGAGTTCTGGGCGTACTCAGCCGGAGGTGCAAGATCTGAATTGACGCTCCGACACCTACATGAATATCACAGCGTGCGCGCTGCCTACGGCACACTGCGCTAATATTTCCATCAAAAACCGTGGAATTCTTGTGTCATGGAGATTTTAGCAAACTTACCCTCAGCAGCATCATAGGGTTTTGATTCACGTGATTGATATAGGACTCGTATTTGATTTTTGACGAAGCTAGGTACACTTTTATTGCTTCTTCCCTGTTCCCTGTTCCCTGTTCCCTGTTCCCTGTTCCCTATCTCTACGGGTGATTCACCAAATCAAACCGGATTCCTATAGAGTTATTTTGATTTGATTTCTTTACATTTTTTTAAAATGAAGAGAGTGATATTTCAATTAAAATCTTATATAAGAATATCTTAGAAAAGCTTATCTATACTGGGTTTTGCTGCACTTTTTCTGCTTGGAACGATAAAAAAACTTTACTTATCTAAACTTATGTTAATTTACTCGTGTTTTTATTAAATGTGTGTACTAAGCTATGTTGCATTATTTTATAAGTATGTTGAGTCTCTTACAAAATGCTGACATTATCCCCAAAATATTAATGCTTGACTTTAACAGCCTTGCTGAGTTCTCCCGTGCCAACTGTGTAAGTATTTGTGCATTTTTGGTACCAGCCAACTTGCTGACCACATTGTTGACCATGATTTTAGTCGCACTCCATCGCCCGTCACATTATGTATGGCAAGTAGCCGGAATTGGCAACATATTTGCATCAGTGATGGTATTGCACGTATACACTTGGTTTATGATTGGCGTGGTCATGGCTCCCACCTATATCTTGCTGTGGCTCGCACTTACCTGTTTGGTGGTAAACGTAGGGGCAATTATTTTTCAAAAACGCTACACTCAGACGCCTCAGCATAGTAATGGATAAGCTGAGGGATACAGCACAAGAATTCATCAAATATCATCAAGCAGATTGAATTTCGCGGTGCAAGCACGTACTTTAGTTTTTTGAGATATTTGTTACAGTCCTCAGCCTCAAGGTTGAGGTTTTTTGTTTGTAATCAGTCTAGGAGATATAGATAACAAACATCAAAAACCCGGCATGAGACGAGAAACGAGACATGATTCTTTAGTCAACATTCTACTACCTCTGGGATTAATCTTTGGTTTGGTTCTACAGCCGAGGAGACGCCTCGATAGTTACGAGTTCTACAGCAAGACATCGGACAATTCAGAAAAATGACATTTCTATAAGAAATAGGCAAATATGGAGAACTGTTTCAGTTTTATTTCAACCTGAAGATTGACGTTTTTTACTGCTTCGATACTTATGGTTTATGGTGAGTTGGCTCATTTTATTTAATAGTCCACACAAGTGAGCGAAAGATTTTTTGACTCAACAATGACAATATGACTCGGGATGACGCTATGAATTATCTTGTTGCAGTTCTACCAGACAGATTAAAAGTAGAAGAAGCTTACACTGCCCTAGAAAAAGAAGGTTTACCCACTAATCAAATTGATATTTTAGGCAGGGGATACAAAAGTGCTGATGAGTATGGGTTCATCAACCCAAATCAGCAAGCAAAGAAAGGAATAAATCGTTTGGCATCTTGGCTGATTCCCTTTGGTTTTGTTGCTGGTTACGCCTTCAACCTTTTGACAAGCATCGAAGTACTTCCTATTGGCAGCCTTGGCAATCACCTGATTGGTGGACTGTTGGGAGCCGCCTCTGGTGCTTTGGGTGCATACTTTGTCGGTGGTGGAGTTGGTTTAACTGTGGGGAGTGGAGATGCTCTACCCTACCGGAATCGCCTCAATGCAGGCAAGTATCTGATTGTTATAAAAGGCAGTCAAGAATTAACCAATCAGGCAACTCGCATTCTGCGCCAATTTGAGCCAGAGAACTTGCAAGGCTATGCCGAGCAAACTTAAGATCTAGACTCCGTCCGGAGTCTGCGATCGCTTTTGGTTCAGAGGAGAATGCTGTGGAGACGATTACGCTCCTTTGCAAACAAGGGCGATTGCAAAGGAGGGCAGTTTGGAAAACCACCCCCCCCCGACTCTGACTAGCAGCAAATTTGCTCTGTGACTTTGGAGTAGCATTACGGAGCCACCCCAAAGAGCACACTTGCTTTCCTAAATAGACTAGTTTCCTGAAATCACAGGATTGGGCAAATGTCCGTTACTCGAAGCAAACGGTTCTCCCAGAATCTTGCGATAAACTGCTTCATAGCCATCAGTCATCTGCTGAACACTGAAATGCTCCCAGACATACTCCCAACAAGCATAGCGATCAAGTTCAGCAACCTTGCTAACGGCACTGATACATTCTTCAACATTGTTGCAGAGAAAGCCTGTTTTACCGTGGACAATAACCTCTTTTGTAGACCCCATGTTCATGGCAATCACTGGAGTACCAGATGCCATTGATTCAATCATCACCAACCCGAACGGTTCTCGCCAAGTAATTGGGAACAAAGTGGCTACTGCACTTCCCATCAAAGCATTCTTTTGCTCATGGTTGGCTTCACCCAAATATTCAATTTGCTGACCATCAATAAAAGGTTTGACTTTACTTTCAAAGTATTCCATATCAACCGCATCCACTTTACCCGCTATCTTCAAGCGCCAGCCTGTTTGTTTAGCAATTTGTATCGCCAAATGCGTTCCTTTCTGTGGAGAAATTCGACCTAAAAAAGCCAGATAATGTGGCTCTTGTGGTTGGGGATGAAATTTATAACTGCCAACATTAATCCCGTTGTAAACTGTCGCTGCATACTTCATCCCTAGCCTTTCTTCTCGCTGTGCATCGGAAATACTAATGTAAGGCTGATTTTTTGCATATTTATATAATTTTTCGTTGTCAGGAGTAAAAATTCCATGCAATGTGTGAACGGTGGGTGTTTTTACTAGATTGGCGTAGCTCAAGCTGATGTGTCCCGTGTGAGAATGAATAATATCAAACTCGTTCGCTCGCTCATACACTCGAGCTAAATTCAGCATCTCATACACACTGTACTCTTTGACAGTCTCATCAAGTCGTACGGCACGAGGATGAACTGATTCAAGCTTTGCCAAACTGATAGAATCTCCCGATGCAAATAGCGTAACTTCGTGTCCACGTCTGACTAATTCATCGGTTAACAATCCAACTACTAACTCTGTACCGCCATAACCTGGAGGTGGTACTCTTTCCCAGAGTGGAGCAATTTGGGCTATTCGCATAAAAACTCTCCTAAAAAGTAAGTCTTAAATCAAAAGAGTATTCTCTCTGACGAATAAAGAATTCCCACATATTCAAAATGGTGATATCTGAGTTTGCAGATAAAGTAGTATATTAATAACAAAACAGAACGCAGAACGAGAGAATTTCCCATAAATAAAATGTGTTGTATTTGGCAAGAAAGGAATTCTTTTCGTATCTATAAAAAAATTACGAACTTGATACCATACTCTCCAAGGGCGTTGTACAGAACTTATACCGACCAACGCAAGTTTTTTTTTCGCCAGTTCTGACAACTGTGTTCTGTTAACGCAGCGCCCCTTTTAGGGGCTAGTAGACCGTAGGTCGGCGCAGCCCGTTCTTTTTTGATAAGAATTTAATAATATTTTTATATGTATAGGAATCCGGTTTGATTTGGTGAGACCAGTGCTGCACAGAGAAGTGCCTTGCGCGGGTTCCCCGCGTTGTGGCAACTTCGGAGAGGGTTTCCCTCCGTAGGCATCTGGCGGAGCGCGTTAGCTCCGACCCCCTTAGGGGCTAGCGGAACCGGAGGTTCTCCCCGATAGCCGTAAGGCGTGGCCGTTCCCACTAGGGTGAATCACAAAGTAGAGACGCTTAACGCTTAACGCTTAAGAAGCAATAAAAGTGTACCTAGCTTCCTCAAAAATCAAATACGAGTCCTATAGCTTTAAAGATTGTTTGTCTGTTTGTCTCTCTGAGGTAGGGAAGTTATTCTCTATGTAATCAAAATATACCCTTGTGATTCATAATGAGAAAAACAACAAAACTTATTTCCATTGATGGATTACAGTTTATACAAAATTATAAAATGTTGTTATAACTACCATTTATCCCTCGCAAAGAATAGAACAAAAGAAATATAAAATTTTTGCATTATCATTATCTGCAATATTGTCAACTACCCTTTTTACATAATTTTCAAAAGAGTATTGTAAACACATATAAAGTTATGTCTCCCTACAAAACATTATTAATATCGCTAGAATAGTTTTATCCACAAAGTTTAATGTGGTTGATCAACCAGAACCAAAGGACAAAAGTCCTGCGGAATACTGGCATCGTTTGAAGAAAATTTGAAAATAAATCAGGAATAGCAATTAGACTTTAGTTCTCGTACTCCATGACTTAGAGAGTTGAGAAAAAGATATTTGCTATTACCTAGTTTCTACACCGTGTATTCGTTAAACCAGTAAAAATCACTCTAAAACATATGTTTACGGACAGACCAATTGTGTTGTGGTTAAGCGTTTTTCTTGTGCTTCTCGGTTACTGGCTTCTGGTTAATCTAGTACTGTAAAGCAGTAAAAACTCGCTTGTTGGGTTTTCCTGGATGGGAAACCCAATATTTTTGTTTGACGAGTTATTGTAAATATAGCAATCCGCAGCACATTTGTGTCGGCGTAGCCTATGCGTAAGCGCAAAGCGTGCCCTTCGGCTTCTTGTTTAGAGACATCTGCTTAGACTAGGATGTTTTCAACACCAGAACCTCGAATCTGCAAGCATTTTCTAGCATCTTCTCAGTCTCTTTAACATTTTCAGGCTTTTCCTGTAATTGATGGCAACGTTTGCTCCTTCTTGAGCAAATCTCACTGCAATTGCTTGCCCAATTCCCAAACTGGCACCCGTCACCAATACATTCTTACCTTTTAAACCTTTCATCTTTCTTTCAAAAAAAGTAGCTGTTTGCTTTTCTTCAATTCCTACCCTCAGAAAGTAGGAAGAAAGGACAGTTAACTATAAAAATGTAGATAGAGATAGTTTGATGATCTCAATTGAAGTCTATAAATGTATCGGTATTTTATCCGTGAGTACAAACAAACCTGTTACCGTTAAAAAAACTTCTCTAAGAGAAAAATATCGCCATCATAATTCTAACACAACAAGTTGGCTAGGGTTATGCTTGGGTTTGACCGGACTTGCAATTGTTTCAGTAATAGCAGGAGAGGTGTTGACACTTTCGTTAAACAGTAAACCTTTAATGCAAGCAGATTTGAGTCCACAGGAGGCGGCAGTATTTGGTAGCGATCGCATTTTGGAACAAAGGTTACAATTTTCCGAGTTAACTCGCCCTGTAAATATTTTAGTTATGGGAATGAGCGTACTTTCATCAGATATTCAAAGTCCTCCTAAAGAAACTAAAAATCTCAAATACTTACCCCAGGTAAACTCCTTTGATGGTCTTTCGGATGTCATCCTCTTACTGAGATTTCATCCAGAAAAGAAAACAATAACCATGCTTTCTATTCCAAGAGATACCCGTGTTCCTATTGAGGGGCATGGTATGAAAAAAATTAATTCAGTTAATGTTCAAGGTGGACTTTCTTTAAGTGCCAAGACTGTTAGTCAATTGCTGGGAGGAGTAGACATTGACCGATATGTGCGGATTAACGTTTTAGGAGTTGGCAAGCTGATAGATGCTTTGGGAGGAGTGACGGTTAATGTTCCCAAAGATATGAAGTATCAAGATGATTCCCAGCATTTATACATCAATTTAAAAGCTGGAAAGCAACATCTCAATGGCGACAAAGCATTACAACTGTTACGCTATCGTCATGATGGGCTTGGGGATATTGGTCGGGTTCAGCGACAGCAAATGGTCATCAGATCACTTATGGAGCAAACTCTCAACCCTAAAACTCTAGGACGATTGCCAGAAATTATTAAGGTCATTCAAGCACACATCGACACGAATTTGACGGTTGAAGAATTGATGACACTCGCAGGCTTTGGAATGCAAAATAAAGGGTCAAATGTAGAAATGTTAACGATTCCAGGTAGATTTAGCGAGAAAGGAGAATTTGATGCTAGCTATTGGCTACCAGATTCTGATCGCATCGCAGCTATGATGACTCAAAACTTTGATTTGGAACCTGTTAAGACATTACAAGCATCTGATCCAAGTACTTTACAAATAGATATTCAAGATACTACAGCTAGCGATAGCACCAGTGTGCAAGATTTGCTCACAAAATTGCAACAAGCAGGTTATGCCAACGTTTATCTGTCTAACTCTTGGAGTGAACCTGTTAGTGTGACTGAGATTGTCGCCCAACAAACAGATACTGCTAGTGCTGAAGCAATTCGCAAGACTTTGGGATTTGGAAAAGTTCAAGCGCCAAGCACTCCTGAGATCGACTCGCACATCACTATTGTGTTAGGTAAGGATTGGTTGCAGCAACAAGATAGCGGTTTTCAATTGAGTAAAATACATCAAACAGTTCAGCAACCGCAGATAAACACAGATGAATATGTCTTTCATCTGGATGATAAGCCCTAATATCGTTAAAAAAAGCACAAAAAATCGGACTCAGAAACAACCATTACCCGCTTAAAAACTTTATTTTTTTAATTTCTACATTACTTCTGGATTACGCGCATCAAATTCTTACTGTTGCGCTGTTTTGTTGTGTCTTAGTCTAAAGTCCAGCAGTTAGCAAATGAGTGAATTGCAAACAAAAATACCAACTGATACTTGGGTGGTAGCTACCCCTGAAAATACATAATTTATAGTCATCTTGCATTTTATTTGTAATAAAAAAGAGGTAACAGGGAACGCTTAACCCTTAACAGGGTACAGAAAATAAAATGCGCGTTGTGGGTTAAAAGCCCATTTCAAACAAAGAATTATTTTGAGGGCACGACAAGGCTGATAAAACAAGGCGTCCTTATTTCAATCCCACGTTCTGGGCTGCACTGGTGTTAAGAGTTCCCTTTTCCCTGTCGCTGCTGAATTTTAAGTTTCATGCAAGATGTCCAATATTGCAGATGACAAATAACTATGGTTTTTGAGTGGCGATCGCCAATTTTGCTCCGTCCACTCGCCGCACTTTATCCATCACTGCTACAACTTGACCGTGACTTACTCCTTCATCTGCATTTATCACAACCATCATTTGCTGTTGCGGTTGAACTTTTTGTCGCACACCGTTTTCTAACTGTTCTATACTAATCGCCTGCTTGTCTAAAAACATTTGCCCAGTCTTATTGATTGTCACCGTGACTTGTGCTGGGCGTTCTACTTGTCCTGTGGCTGCTTTGGGTAGGTTGACTGGTAATCCTTGCGATCGCGTTAAAAATAGCGTTGACATGATAAAAAAGGTTAATAGTGCAAACATCACATCAATCAACGGCACAATGTTGATAGTCAGTGGTAGTTCTGGCTCATCATCTAGTAGGCGCATAAGTTCTGTCTCCTCGTTGATAGCGACGACGGTAAAGTAATTCTAGCTGTCCGCCATATTCCTGAATCCGGGCAATTTGGCGCTGGTAAAGTCCCCGGAAGGTATTGGCAAAAAGTAGGGTAAAAATAGCAACCACCAATCCTGAGGCGGTAGCAATGAGTGCTTCACTAATACCCCCTGTGACTGCTGTGGTTTTAGTACCCCCCACATCACCTACATTCAATCCAGCAAATGAGGCAATTAATCCCAAAATCGTGCCCAGAAGACCCAACAATGGAGCAAGACCGACAATGGTTTCAAAGATATTTTGAAAGCGCTTGAGCAAAGGTATCTCTGCTTGTGCTTCACTTTCTAGTGCCAAGCGAAATTCTTCTGGCGTTGGTTCCTCCAGTTCTAACGCAGCCAAAAAAACACGTGAAAGCGGTAAATCAGCATTTTTCTGAAGTATATCCAAAGCACTAACCACATTACCTCCACGGTAAAGGTTCAGTACTTCTCGCACCACACGGCCTTGACGGTTATTAATGCCATACCAAAATTTAACACGTTCGATAATCAGCGCCACTGCCAAGACTGAACAAGCCAGCAGAGGCCACATTATCACACCGCCTTCCGCAAACAGATTTTTAATCGCCATGTACTATTCTCTCAAGCCACTAATTTTGTTAGGCTACCAGATTATGTGTTGTAAATGATATAACTTCTCAATATATTTTCAAGAAAATAAAATTTTCTGTTCATACTCTGACAATTAACTTTCAATTACTTTATTCTTTAGCGTTATCAACTTAGCACAGGTAATATGTTTCGGCGATATTTCACTCTAAATACAGTCAGCGTTTATTTTGATAGCCTGATTGACATTTGCTTCTAAATGTTTTAAAATATGCGATTACTGATAAGAGATAGCATTAAACTATGAGCTTCTCTGATACAGCTAGCGGCTGAAATATTAAACCTAGGATTGTCTACTTATTTCGCCATGTAGGGATCGAAGTTATTTCTCTCTAAGTAATAAATCATAATCTCTAAATTTGTTGAATTACTACAGATACTAAGCTGAAGCTACATTTCACTCGATACAAAGTCAGTAATAGTCCTAATAGCCTAATTGACATTTCCTCGTAAATGTTTTAATCTTCCTAAGTTGCTGATAATCCGTAGCATTTAACTATGAGCTTCTCTGGTATAGCTATAGATCAACGGGGTAAAGAAGAAAAGGCGCTTAAGGCGTTTCTCGTTATTAGTGTAATAGCGTCATTAGGGATACACGCTAGTGTACTCGCCTCTGGTATAGTAAACAATATTTTTAGCCCACGCCAAGAAATTGACAAAAAACCCATAGAGGTGGCGATTATTGAAACGCCTGCCCCAAAACCTGTAGAAAAACCTATAGAGCCAGTAAAACCTTTTCAACAGGCTCTCAAACCAAAGATTGTAGAGCCAATCAAACCCCCAATCAAACCCTTAGTTCAACAACCACCACCAGTCCTGCCAAAGCCTCCTGTGCTTCCGCCAGTGCCGCCCAAGCAAGCAGTTGTGGTGCCCAAGCCTCCTGTACCGCCCAAGCAAACAGTAGTAGTGCCCAAGCCTCCTGTGCAGCCTAAACGAACAGTGGTAGTCACAAAACCTGTAGTCCCGCCGCCAAAAATAGTAACACCTCCAGTAGAGAAGCCAGAGCCAAAGCCTTTACCAAAAATTCCTGATCCTGCTCCACCACAGCCGGAACAAAATTTGACACGGACGTTGCCACCTTTACGAACCCCCAGAGAAATTCCACCTGCTGGAGGTGGCGGTGGTGGTGGCGGCGGCGGCGGTAACAGTCCCCGTATTGCCACTGGTTCAGGAGAAGGCACTGTGAGATCTAGCACTGGTACTGGTACTGGTATTGGTACTGGTAGTGGCTCAGGTATCGGTTCAGGTATCGGTTCAGGTACAGGCTCAGGTATCGGTTCAGGTACAGGCTCAGGTATCGGTTCAGGTACAGGCTCAGGTATCGGTTCAGGTACAGGCTCAGGTATCGGTTCAGGTACAGGCTCAGGTATCGGTTCAGGTATCGGTTCAGGTACTGGTAGTGGACAAGGAAGTACTAAGACACAAGTAGCGACAGCTCCCAAACCAAGAACCCCTGCTCCTTCACAGTTGGATTTTGCCGAGTGTATCAAATGTGATATCAAGTATCCAGAAAAGTCTAAACAGCGAGGTATTGAAGGCAGACCAGGTGTTGCTTTTGATATTGACAAAAATGGTAATGTTAACAACGTCCGGCTGATCAGCCCTAGTGGTCACAAAGAGCTGGATGACGCACTGGTAGACTCTGCAAAACACTTTAAATTAAATACCGCAGCTGCTGGAAAACAAAACGTACAATTATTTGCAAATTTTGCTATCCAAGGCTCGCGAACTAACCAAGAAGCTCTGCAGCGTCAAAGAGAAAGACAGGAAAAACTAGAGGCTCAGAGAAAAAGACAACAAGAATCAGAACAGAGAAGCCGCGAAGCTGTTAACGAGCAAGAAAATTCTGGACGTAAAAGACGAGCCTTATCAACACCTCCAGAAACAGCGCCGTTAACCCCTCCAGAAACTGGGATCACGGGCGGGCAAGATATACCAAGGACACCCATACAACCAAATTCCGGACAAGTAACTCCACAGCCACCGACTTTAACTCCACCATTAGAGCAAAATTCTTCTTCCGAGCAGAATGAACAGCAACCCTCCAATCGGCGCAAAAGAAGTCTAGGCACATCTGACAGTCAAAATGATTCGGGTAACCAATTACCTCTGCTTCAAAATCCATCTCCGCCGTCAGAACCAGTTCCTTCAGATAGTAGTGGAAACAATCAATAAGGCTGTATAAAAAGTGATGCAATACAGACTTGGCGTAGATGTGGAGTAGATACTTCAACTGCACATCTACGCCACTTTGGTTTTGAGGTTTTGCTAATTTAAAGTAACACGTAGAAATCTCTGCTAGTCATTCTCCTTTACTTGGGAAGAAATTTGTTAGTTCTGTCCCAAGGAAGATGAAAATATGGAAACTTGCAGTAAAACAGAATTAAAGCAATCCATGTTCCAAAAGAGCTATAAAGTATCAGTCTCAATTGGTAAAAATCATGGTCAAGAAAATCGCAATTATCGGTGCAGGACCTAGCGGACTCCTACTTGCTCACTACCTGTTGCATCGTGGCGACAAATACCAAGTTGACATTTATGAGCGGCGCAATGATCCTAGAACTGTCTCATTCTCAAATTCTAGAACCTACCCCATCTCCCTAAATGAAAGGGGAATGAGCGCTTTGAGAAAAATTGAGGGTTTGGAAGAAGCAGTTAAAGCGATTAGTGTAGAGATGACGGGAACGATGTTTCACCAAAAAAATGGCAAGACGCGGTTGACGCCAAGAAAGAAACCTCTCGTCACACTTGATCGTACAAACTTGGCGATCGCCCTATTGGAAAATTTAACCCAAAAATACGATAACAACCGGCTCAACATTCACTTCAACTGTCAATGCACTTCCGTCGATTTTGCACCCAAAAAGGTAAAGTTGCAAAACCTGGAAACAGAAGAGGATTTCACCATTGACTATGATCTATTAGTTGGTGCAGATGGGGGACGTTCTGTGGTGAGAGAGTCTTTTGTGACTACAGAAGATTTTGAATGTGAACAGAAGTACTACCCCAATGACTACAAATCGATTTACCTAGACAGTAGCGAAAAGTTAGGAACACACCTGAAAGCAGATAATATCCATACCTGGAGACTAGATGATGGAACACTCATGGTGGCGCTACATCAAGTAGATGGAACAATGAGTGGTGCTATCAATTTTCCGCCTGAAAAAAATCAGGTGGCTAATCTTTCCACAACCCAAGAGGTTCTCAAATTCTTTCAAAGTAATTTTCCAGAAATTGGTCGATTAATGACCCAGGAGGAAGCTGAAGCTTTCCTCAATAAACCGATATCGAGAATTTTAACAGTTCGCTGTAACCGTTACCATCAAGGTGACAGTGTGCTATTAATTGGAGACGCCGCTCATGCAGTGTCTTCCTCTATTGGTCAAGGTTGCAATGCAGCACTTGAAGATGTGGTCGTATTTGACAATCTTTTGAACGAGTATTCTGACAATTTAGCCGATGTTCTCAAACAGTTTACTATACGCCGCAAGCCCGATGGTCTTGCTCTAGTGGAGCTTGGCGACTATGCTTTTCCCTCGTCTACTGGATTATTTATTGAATTTATACTCAGGGAAAGTATTGCTAAAATTTTACACAAAGTATCTCCCAAGAACTTCGCACCTTCACTTATTGATCTCATTTTTGAAACCACAATTCCCTACTCAGAAATTTTGAATTCATACAAAGGCTGGATATCCAAAGTTAAAAAATCAAACGAATCTTTGATTTGGTGAAAATTAAAAGACACAGATCCCTGATTTCGTAACAGTTGTCGGGGATCTTGTTTTTCACGTAAGCGCAAAGCGTGCCCGCAGTGGCTCAGGATTTAGGACTGCTATACTTACAAATATGCTTACAAAAGTGCATCAAGTAGCGCTATGCTAACAAGTTTCCTCTCACTGACAGGATATTCCTGACTGCACTCAAGTTGACTAGCTGATTTAAAACATCAACTTTTGCTGTCTCGGCTATTTAGGAAAATTTTATGAGCAATCAAATAACAACAGTTAATCAACCTGGTTTAATATTGACACCAGGCCCAGAGGGATGGTGGGATTCCGAACGTGTTTCCTCACCCCATGTCATGCGTTGTCTTGATGGAAGTTGGAAAATGTGGTACTACGGTCGAGATGCCAGCTTTGACCGAGAAATTAATTTGCCTACTGGTCGCTGTGGTTTGGCCATTTCCGCTAACGGTGTTGACTGGCAAAGGCTAAAAGGTCCTCTAACTATGGGTGCTGTGTTTGAGCCAAGTCCAGATCCAAGTCGATTTGACTCAGCCCATGTTGGGGTCAGTAATGTGACATACTTCGATAATCTCTATTGGATGTGGTATTTCGGTGGTGACCACAAAGTTCTAGACTTAGGAAAATCCAAACCTAAAGGCATCCAAATGCGTCCCGGTTGTGCGCTTTCTCGGGATGGTATTCATTGGGTGCGTCTTGAAGGTCCTTACCAAGGAGCATTCCTGGATGTCGGCAAGGCGGGGGAGTTTGATGAACTGTTTTGTTCGTGGCCACAGGTACTGCGCGATGATGATGGTAGTTGGAAAATGTACTACCACACCCTCAACCGCCAGCGAGAATTTCTCGTGGGATTAGCAGTATCCACTGATGGTTTGCGTTGGGAAAAAGTTGGTCAGATATTGGCACCAGGTGAGCCGGGTAGCTTTGACGAGCGAGGCATTGGTACTCGTCAGGTGCTGAAAATCAATCGTCAGTACGTGATGTTTTACGAAGGTGTCAACAGTAGTGGATACCACTCCATTGGTATTGCTATATCTGATGACGGCATTGATTGGAAAAAAGATCAGGGTGAGCAATCCGGTGGTTCCGTCTTTTGCCATGCCCAAAAGGGTTCTGGATATTGGGATGCAAGGGCAATTGGTACCCCTTGTGTCGTGCCGATGGATGATGGAAGTTTCCGCATGTACTATATTGGTGCTAACGAAGGCGGCTACGATGAACTGTCATCACAGCACCAGATTGGGTTAGCAGTGAGTGACGGCTCTAATTTTCGCAAGTGGTATCGCTGGGGAGAGTCGCACTGAGGAATAGTTTCAAGGGTAATCCATAATTTGGGAGCATCCCAAATGTTTAAATTTGTGGTTTCTCGTAGTGTGGGCTTCTAGCTTGCTTTGGTTAAAATTTCACTAATCGTCTTTTTTCATGGATTGGGATGCACCCCAGAATTTTGGCTTCTGAATTTTGACAACTGAGTTGTTAATTTATTAAATCCTTAGAAGTAACATGCAATCTGAATTCAACTTTTTTCACCACTGGTATCCTCTGTTACCCGTTGAAGATCTTGATCCAAAGCGCCCAAATGCAGTCACTCTTTTGGGACTCCGCCTAGTTATCTGGAAGCCTAAGTCATCTGGAACTTACCAGGTGTTTTTAGATCAATGTCCTCATCGCCTTGCCCCCTTAAGTGAAGGGCTTATTGATGAGCAGACTGGTGATTTAATGTGTAGTTATCACGGCTGGCAGTTTGATTCTCAAGGAATCTGCACACACATTCCCCAAGCAGAAAATCCAGAGATTCTTACTAAGAACCAAGAAAAATTCTGTGCAGTCACATTCCCAGTTCGCCAGGAAAATGGTTTACTTTGGGTTTGGCCTGATGTGAAGTCAGCAGCACAAGCTGTTACCACGCCGTTACCTCTGTCACCTCAAGTAGATGCTAGTAAAGGGTTTGTTTGGTCTTCTTATGTGCGCGATTTGGAATATGACTGGCAAACCCTGATTGAGAATGTGACTGATCCGAGTCATGTTCCTTTTGCTCATCATGGGGTGCAGGGCGATCGCTCAAAAGCAGTACCCATCCCCATGAAAATTGAGCAATCAACACCAAATGTGATTGAAGCAACTTATAAAACAAGTTTCACAAAATCAACAATCACTTTTGAGCCACCTTGTCGCTTGGAGTATGCAATTAATTTCGGTGACTCCGGAAAGCAGATAGGACTTGTTACTTATTGCATTCCAGTGTCTCCAGGTAAGTCAAGGATTGTCGCTCAATTTCCCCGTAACTTTGCTAAAACACTCCATCGTCTAAAACCTCGTTGGTGGGAACACATCACAGCTCGTAATCAGGTGCTTGATGGAGATATGATACTTCTACATCAGCAAGAGCACTTTTTTCAGCAGAAGAAAAAATCTTTTGAAACCTGGAAAACTGCTTACAAGCTACCTACAAGCGCAGATCGTTTAGTGATTGAGTTTAGGAATTGGTTTGACAAGTATTGCCACGGACAGCTACCGTGGAACGAAACCGGAACAAGTGTTCCCGAAAACTTGGAAATTAATGATAACCGTTCTGTAATGCTAGATCGCTACAAACAGCACACTCAGCATTGCAGTAGCTGCCGAGGTGTCCTGAGGACAATACAGCGTTTGCAGGTGGTGCTCCTAGCATATTTTGCCATTACTGTTTCCGGAGTTGCTATCCTTCCTGATACACTCCGAGTTAAGGTTGGTTTACCCCTAGTTATTACCGCACTATTAAGTCTATCAGTTTATACTTGGCTCAAATTCTGGCTTAGTCCTAAATTTTACTTTGTGGACTATGTCCATGCCCAAAGATAAAACCTCAAATTTACGAGCCTGTTAATTCTGGTATTTTTTCTTACATAATTTTTCGGATATACTATCAATGTAATGGCATCTTTATTGCTTGATAGATATGTTTCAAAAATGGTTCAAAAAGTATCTAGAGTCTCGACCTGTCCTAACTGCCTACAACAATCTAGCAAAGACACAAGCTCGACAGCATACCCACTTTATCTTGTTCTCAGCAAATAAGTGGTTTAATATCACACTTAACCATATTTTAGACCGACCAGAGTGGTATAAAGGAGTACTTCACAATCATCCTTGGCCTAACGTCAGTCTGATTTTGAAGGGTGGCTATTGGGAGAAAACTGAGGATGGGGTAAAGTGGTATGGACCAGGTTCAATTATTTTCCGGTCTGCATACAAACACCACAGCATCTGGATCAAAGATCATCAACAAGCGTGGACAATATTCATCCACGGGCCAATGGTGAAAAAGAGTTTTGATTTCGTGCAGGAGGGTAAACCTGTCACTCCAGAACAGCTTGGATTACCAAGAGGTGTGGTGACCCGTGGAGCCTCAATGCAAAATTAAGCTAAAATTCAAGCATACTAAGCATTTCCTGCTTTTGGATCTCCCATGCTTGAAACCCTGCAAACCCGACTTTACGAACTAGAACAATTCGCTAACACCCTTGTCGCCAACCAACTCACGCACTTAAGTTTGCTGAGTGTTGGCGTCATTTTTATCGCTGGGTTGCTCACTAGCCTGACACCCTGTATGCTTTCCATGCTACCGATTACGATTGGTTATATCGGTGGTTATGAAGCGAAAAGCCGTCTGCAAGCCGTTGCCCAATCAACGTGGTTTGCTTTGGGATTGGCTACTACACTAGCAGCACTAGGTATCATAGCAGCTTTTGTGGGAAAAGTCTATGGTCAGGTAGGAATTGGGTTACCAATTATTGTCAGTATCATAGCCATTCTCATGGGGCTGAATTTATTAGATGCCTTACCATTGCAATTGCCCTCTTTTGGTGGAACAGAGTGGATTTCTAAAGAATTACCCCAAGGAGTGCGAGCTTATTTGATTGGTCTGAGTTTCGGTTTAGTTGCCTCTCCTTGCAGTACTCCTGTTTTAGCAAGCTTACTTGGTTGGGTTGCCAACACGCAAGACTTAATTCTAGGTGCTGTTTTGCTGATTTCCTACACAGCAGGTTATGTCGCACCGTTAATCTTAGCCGGTACGTTTACTGCTTCGATTAAGAAATTGCTAGAATTGCGGCGTTGGTCAGGTTGGATTAACCCAATCAGCGGTGCTTTGTTGGTAGGATTTGGTGTGCTTTCTTTAGTTTCTCGGATTCCAGTGGAAGTTTTCAGGTAAATTTCAGGTAAATATTAGAGAAATGACTATAGAAGATTCAGTTGACAAAAAATCTATATGGTCAGCATTTGGGCAGTTATTGCGACAAGAGTTATTGCCCGTGCTGACAGATTTACGCTTAGCAATTGTGATGCTGTTAGCCATTGCAATCTTCAGCGTCACTGGTACAGTTATAGAGCAAGGTCAATCGATCGCATTCTACCAAGCTAACTACCCAGAACACCCAGCTTTATTTGGTTTTCTGACCTGGAAAGTTCTTTTAACACTGGGCTTAGACCATGTTTATCGAACTTGGTGGTTTTTAGCATTACTCATCTTTTTTGGAACAAGTTTAACTGCTTGTACCTTTACTCGTCAGCTACCAGCTTTAAAAGCTGCCCGTCGGTGGAAATTTTACGATGAACCTCGTCAATTTCAAAAGTTAGCTTTGAGTGCGGAACTAGACAATGGTTCTGTCAATCCCCTGACTCAACTTTTGCAAAATCGCCGCTACAAAGTTTTTCAAGAAAAAGATGATACTCTCTACGCCCGCAAAGGTCTAATCGGACGAATCGGACCGATTGTGGTTCACGTAGGTATTGTGACAATTCTTCTGGGATCTATTTGGGGAGCAATGACTGGTTTTGTTGCTCAGGAAATGGTGAGCAGTGGTAATACGTTTCAAGTGAAAAATATCATAGATGCCGGGCCTTGGGCAACAGCAGTACCCAAAGATTGGTCTGTGCGAGTCAATCGCTTTTGGATTGACTACACCGCTTCTGGTGGAATTGACCAGTTTTACTCAGACATGTCTGTTTTGAACAATCAAGAACAGGAAGTTGACCGCAAGACGATTTTCGTTAACAGTCCTCTGCGTTATCGCGGCGTGACTTTCTACCAAACTGATTGGGGAATTTCTGCTGTTCGAGTCCGTGTGAACAAAAGCCCCATTTTTCAAATACCGATGGCGCAACTAAACACCAACGGTCAGGGACGCATCTGGGGAACTTGGATTCCGACTAAACCAGATTTGAGTGAGGGTGTCTCTCTACTCACAAAAGACTTGCAGGGAACGGTGTTGATTTATGATGCAACTGGCAAGTTGGTTGACACTGTTCGCACTGGAATGTCCACATCTGTCAATGGTGTTACCCTTAAAATTCTGGATGTCCTTGGTAGTACTGGCTTGCAAATTAAAGCAGATCCAGGAATACCAATTGTTTATACAGGATTTGCCTTGCTGATGCTAGGTGTAGTGATGAGTTACTTTTCTCACTCCCAAATTTGGGTGTTGCAGAAAGATGGTCGCTTATATGTGGGTGGAAAAACGAATCGTGCCCAAGTTACTTTTGAGCGGGAAATGCTGGAGATTTTGGATAAGTTGAGTTTAGAGCCAAAACAGGAGGGATCTTCACCTATCGAAGTTTAAACGCCTTAATGTCTCTGTACAATCGCAATCCTATTTGAGTTATCAGAAAACTTACTCTGGTGAAATCCTTCACGGCTCATTTAGGATGACGACATGTATAATCTTTTGAATTTTTTGATTTTGATGAAAATATTATAGGTAATTGAAAAAAAATTTTTAAATCAAATTTTAAGATGTAATATAATGATTATCTGCGTCACAATAGAGGCGCTGTAGTTAAAATGTCAATTCTCTTTGCACCTCATGATTAGAGCAGCGGAATCCAAAAACAGGCTGCAAGAGAGCCGTTATAGTTGTCGGGGAAGTATTTATTTGTTCGCTCCGATGATCAATTTTAATGTGATGGCCGAAGTTGGAGACACTCCACCCTGACTTGATGTACTGATATTTGGTGGGAAATTTCACTCCTAAAATCAACAATGACATTTGCATGCAAGTGAAACTTTTTCACTCCTTGTTTGCGTTGCGATGAATACTTAATATTAACTTGAGGACTCTTGATTTTAATAAGTCCTCAGGTTGGGTAAGCATTTGACAAACCTGATGTTACGCATCTGATGTTTTCTCATCAGAACACATTATTTTTTCTGGAATCTAAGCTTCAGTTTATATTCAACAGGGGAGCTAAAAAGCATGAGTGCGGAAAATTCAACTTTTCAATTATTGCAACTTTACGGGAAGGAATACATCTTAACAGGACTCCTGGGAGGAATTCCTACCCCCATCGGTAAAGTGCTACGAAACATAGTCTATCGCACTATTTTCGGTCGAGTCGGAAAATCAGTTTATATCCAACCTAATGTCCGGTTTATCGGGACGCGCACTATTGAGATTGGAGATAATGTCCGTATATATAGTGGCACTTATCTGAGCAATAAAGGTAATAAGATTTGCTTTGAGTCAAACGTGTCAATTGATCGTGGTGTCGATATTAGAGCTTACGGTGGTCACCAAGATGGTCATATTCATATTGGTGAACACACTTACATCGGTCCCTACGTTTGTATGGCTGGCCCAGGTTTCATCAAGATTGGTAAAGATTGTATGATTGCATCGCACTCATCACTCTACGCCAATAATCACATTTTTGCAGATCCTAACCGGAGGTTCAGAGAACAGGGATTAAGTGTCAAAGGAATTGTGATTGAGGATGATTGCTGGCTGGGAAGTGGGGTGAGAGTACTAGATGGGGTTACAATTAGGCGGGGTAGTATTATTGGTGCAGGATCGGTTGTGACTAAAGATATTCCACCTTTGTCAGTTGCAGTCGGCGTGCCTGCACAAGTTATCAAAAAGCGTGATGACAAGAGAACTGTCAAATCGATCGCATCTCAAATACACATCTGACTACTACGATTTAATTTCTTACTTATGATGACGCACCTCAATCACGGTATGTACATTACCGCGAGGTGTGAAATCTGCCTTAACGCTGACGTTGACTTGACTGTACAGATGGCTGCCTCAGTTGGTTTGCCTCATTAGTATAAGCCTTGCGAGTTTTCCGATTGAACAGACAAAGAAATTCTCCAGCACGATTGTTCATGTGCGGTTGTGGGTAGTTTCCTCGTACAAGCAGCGCATCGTACCCAACATCATCTCCAAAACCGACAATATTTCCAACAGCTTGAGCATTACGTAAGCCACTCACCTTAAGACAACTTGAAATAACCTCTTGTTGATGTTGTGCCCAAGCATCTGGAGAAGAAGCAACTGAAGCGGTGGCTGCAAACAGCAAACCTCCGACTGTCATAGCAAGCAGCCTTTTTGAGATCATAACCGTTGTTATTAATAGACCTTTCTAGAGTTATGATTTTTGATGTCGCACTTCAATCACCGTATGCACATTACCGCGAGGTGTGAAATCTGCCTTAACAGTAACATCCATTGGATCACAAGCAGCAACAAAATCGTCTAGGATTTGATTGGCAGATTCTTCGTGGGAAATATAGCGATCGCGATAGCTATTAATATAAAGTTTGAGCGCCTTCAATTCCACGACTCGTTCATTAGGGATGTAGCTAATGTGAATTGTCGCAAAGTCAGGATAGCCAGAAAACGGGCATTTACACGTAAATTCTGGCAGAGTAATGTCAATATTGTATCGCCTGCCAACACGCGGATTGGGAAATGTGATCAGTTGCCCTTCCGCAATGTTGCGTTCTCCATATTTGATTTCCATAGTCAACAGTCAAAAATCAACACTCAACAGTCAACAGTCAAAAATTTTTTCTTTTGGACTTTGGACTATTGACTAACTCATCATAACTCTTCCTGTTCCCAGTCTGGACAATTCTCATCTTCCCAACCGTGAGGATGCATACCGCAAACTAACAAATTTCCACCATACACTTGACCGTGGTAATGACGACAACCAATGCAAGCGGGATTTTTTTCTTGACAGGCTTCAACAGGATAAGGAAAACCCAGATCAATATCATCTGTAACAATGTCTTCCAGTTCGCTGTAAATTTCCAAAATCGGATCAGCCAGTTCTTGTAAATACTGATCTAACTCGGTGGCTATAGTATTTTGTACTTGGTCGGTAATCTCTTCTGTGAACTCAAAAAAGGTATCTACCATCTCCGTCATGCCCACGAAGAAGCGTTCTACTTCATCAGCCACTATTTCTATCATGTCCCAAAACTCTTCTTGCCACTTTTCCATAAACCCGACGTCCTTACAAGTTAGTTACTGGACGCTTAATGCTACATGGCTGGGAGCACTTTTGTACATCCAAAGGACTATTTTTTAATAAAAATTTTACATTATTAAGAAATTTTTCAGCTTCATGCTGAACCACTTCTGCCAGCCTTCTACTCCTTTCGATGCCCGAAGATTACCGTTTAGGCAGCGCTTAGGTGCAGGGGAGCGCTTGAGTGCAGGGGAGAAGAAATTACATCGATAATCTTATACCGGGAAGGGAGTAACTACTTATCGCGTTGTAACCTACGTAGTTCTTCCTGCATTTGTTTGACTTGATCGCGTAGTTTATCAACATTCTCAGTAGGTTGAGTGACTTTTACAGTGGTTGACTCCTCGTCTTCCTCTAGAATCTCAATCCGACGTGGTTCTGAGGGAGAGGTTTTAGAAGCTGTTGTATCAGATGCGGGTACGCTTTGGGCTTGCTTCATCATATCTTCTACAAACCGGCGGGCTTCGTCTGTCGTCATTTCACCCCGCGCAACCATTTCATCTGCTAGCTTTTGGACTTGCGATCGCAGTTCGGTTATTGTCCCCCCTGCTTTCTCTCCGGCGTAAGAAGCCAACCCAACACCAAGGTAAAAAGCTTTTTTTACAACATCTCCAAAACCGGGCATTGCTGCTTTTGCGCTCCTAAAATAGGGCGACCCGGAGACTACGCCTGCTATAAGCATCCCGTATTGCTGCTACCTTCCGGTCCTGACAAGATTTGGGCGTTACAGCCGCGTAGATCCGAGTCTTTAAAAAGCATAGCATTAATTTTTCGCTTTGTGTGTGTCATCCCACTACAATTTTCCACTCGTAAAGCTGATAATTAACACAATCGTTTTGTACCAATGGATCAAGATCCACAATAGTTTGTGCTTCCTCCATTGAGGCTGCCTCAAACAGCATCATACCGCCACCTTTTTGCGCCCAGTAGCCAGTTTTTGCTTTGTGTCCTTTGGCAATCAATTCCTGTACGTAAGCATGATGAGCGCTTACGTATTGATCAAACGTGGACTTCTCAACTTTGCCTTCTTCTATCTTCACAAACCAGGGCATTGTTTTTTACCAAAACTAGAGGTGTAGGGGGGATGAAGAAAAGGGGTGTAGGGGTTTAGGGGTGTAGGGGGACGAAGAAAAGGGGTGTAGGGGTGTAGGGGGAAAGAAAAATCGTATTTTTCGTACATCCTACGGGGTCTTACACGTAGAGAATGAGCAAGCCCTATTAAAACGAGTAGCTCATGAAAAGGGTTCCTCCTTTTTTTTCAGGATACAAGCTGCTGAGCGACAGGGGTCAATAAATTTGGGATAAAAGCTTCGGACTATTTAGGGCAATATTTGAAAATAACAAACCCTAGCGGATAGCCGGAGTATACTAGGAAAAGAGGACAAGAAAAGTCAGAAAGAAAAAAGCAAAAAATCTTTTAACTTTTAACTTTTAACTTTGTTTGTTCTAAACCCATCATCTTTTTCAAAAGCAGCCCGTGGAACTATCTTGTAAATCAGAATACGCAATTTTGGCTCTAATAGAGCTAGCAACTCATTACCAAAGCGGGGAACCGCTGCAAATTCGACAGATAGCGACACAACAAAATATACCAGATCGCTATCTAGAACAACTGCTAGCAACTTTGAGGCGTGGAGGTATACTTAAAAGCCAGCGCGGCTCAAAGGGTGGTTATCTATTGGCGCGAGAACCTTGGAAAATAACTCTTTTCGAGATTTTGAATTGTTTAGAAGGGTTAGATGTGGGGATAGGTGAGGAAGACATCAACCCGAAAACTCTAGACAGTGGTGTTGTCGAAGATATCTGGCAAGAAGCAAGGGTGGCGGCAAACGCAGTTTTGCAAAAGTACACGCTTGCAGAACTTTGTGAAAAACGCGATTCTAGACGACAGTTGGACATAATGTACTACATTTAGTATCTGGAATCAGATGGGTGTTGGGTAGTTCACAATTGAGTGTTGACTAATGACTAAGGATTAAGGACTTGAGTATGCGAATAGCTCGTGATATTACAGAACTTATCGGTCGTACTCCTCTGGTGCAACTCAATCGTATTCCTCAAGCTGAAGGCTGTGTGGCGCAAATTGTCGTAAAACTGGAAAGTATGAACCCAGCAGCATCTGTAAAAGACCGAATTGGTATAAGTATGATTAACTCGGCAGAGGCAGAAGGGTTGATCACTCCTGGGAAAACGCTGCTAGTGGAACCTACCTCTGGAAATACGGGAATCGCCCTAGCAATGGTTGCAGCGGCAAAGGGCTATCGATTAATTTTGACAATGCCTGAAACAATGAGCGCTGAACGAAGGGCAATGTTGCGGGCATATGGAGCGCAATTAGAACTCACCACAGGAATTGAAGGCATGAGTGGGGCAATTCGACGGGCGCAGGAAATCGTTGATACTACTCTTAATGCTTATATGTTACAGCAGCTCCGTAACCCAGCTAAGCCAAAATACACCGGGAGACGACAGCAGAGGAAATCTGGGAAGATACTGACGGACAGATCGATATAGTAGTTGCTGGAGTGGGAACAGGTGGTACAATTACAGGTGTCGCTGAGGTTATCAAAGCACGCAAACCAAGTTTTCAAGCGATAAGCCGGAGGCTTGACGCTCCGCGTATCGCAGTTGAACCCGCAAATAGCCCAGTTTTATCTGGCAAAAAACCAGGATCTCACAAAATTCAAGGAATTGGTGCTGGGTTCATTCCCCCAGGTGCTGAATGTCAACATTATAGATGAAGTCATTTCGGTGACTGATGAAGAGGCGATCGCTTACGGGAGGCGTCTGGCAAATGAAGTTGGACTACTGTCTGGTATTTCTAGCGGTGCCGCTTTGTGTGCTGCTATTCGTGTTGCTCAACGCAAAGAGAATGAGGAACGCAAAATCCGTGATGATTCCGCCTAGTTTTGGAGAAAGGTATTTGAGTACACCGTTGTTCCAAGACTTGGAGCCAAAGCTAGCAGTTAGCATCAGCTAACGGTACATTGAATAAATGGCAGATCAGACAAACCACTACCAAACACTCAAAGTTAGTCCAAACGCAAGCCAAGCCGAGATTAAGCAAGCTTATCGTCGCTTGGTTAAGATGTTTCATCCTGATAGCAATCAGGGTACAGGTGATCCTGAGCAAATTATCCGTATCAATGCAGCATATGAGGTTTTAGGCGACATTCAAAATCGCCGAAATTACGACCAAAAACTGCGTCAACGTTCTCAACAAACCACTACCAATAGGCAACAGCGTACAGCAGCAGCTCAACAGCAATACCAGGCGACAAGAAAAACTGGAAAAGATGCCGATGAGCAAATAGAGGAATGGCTGCACCGAGTTTATCAGCCAGTGAATCGCCTGCTGTTTTCCATTTTGGCTTCTTTACGAGAGCAAATTGAGAAGCTTGCTGCTGACCCCTTTGATGATATTCTCTTGGAAGAATTTCAGGATTACTTACACGCCTGTCAAGCTGACTTCAAGCAGGCGCACCTGATTTTTCGTTCTTTACCAAATCCACCAAGTTTAGCAAGAGCAGCAGCCCATCTCTACTATTGTCTTAATCAAATAGGCGATGGGCTAGATCAATTAGCATATTTCCCTCTTAACTATGACGAGAGTTACTTGCACGCTGGTCAAGAAATGTTCCGCACTGCCACTAATATGTACCGTGAGGCACAAGAATCTCTGGGTGCCTATGTGTAGCGGTTATTATAGTTAGTGATCATAATAATTTAGTTATCTGAATCTACCCACTGTACAAATGCACCCACTTACAGCTCTTTATTATTAACACAAATTAGAGACAACACTATGCAGGTACGACAATATTACGCGCCTGCAGCTAACTTGTCTTCTACCCATTGGCAGATTTGTGTGAGTGACTTGGCGAAAGTTGATTGGCTTTGAGGATTGCTGCCATCAAAAATATGTAAGCCAGAGAGCCGATCAAAGCTAAGAGTACGTTACCGATGATAGGATTACCTAGTATACCCTCCTTTTGCAACTCAGAGATAATCGCTCCAATGGTATGTAGAGCTGCTGAAGTCAGGTAGCCGATTCCTATAAACCGCCAAAGCTTTCTAGGTTTCATTGCACCCAATCCAATGAAGTAACCAAAGTAGCCGCTATATGCCACCTGTCCACAAATATCTCCTAAGATCAGGGGAATTAAAAGTGTTAATCCGGCAAAACTACCTTTGCTTTGAGTTTCTTGATGCACTGTCATCAAACTCTCTACTAATGCAAATCCAGTGGCAGATGCCGTCGCTAAAAGGATTCCGTCCATAGGTTCCCATACCCCAATGAGTTCGCGCTTGGGTGATTGGAGTAGTCTGCCTATAAAGTAAACTAATATCACTGGCAGCACTTTAAACAATTCTTCTAACAAACCTGCCTTGAAAAATTCTTTGAGAATGATAGCAAGAATGCTCTCCTTGTGTTCCGAGGCATCTCCTGGTAAGATGTCAGAAAAAATAGTTGCCAATTCATGATGGGCAGTTAAAAGCGGTAAACCAGTAGCCAAACCTAAGCTCACTAGCAACCACCAGGGCTTATGTTTATGGCAGAGTTTGTGAATAACATAGTGGCTTGCAAGAGCTAGGTAAGCTGCCAAGATGTAGAGGAAGTTATTGCTATTTTTAGTAGCCAACATTGCTACTACGAATATCACTGTGACAATGCCCGGAACAAGGAAACCTTTCTGATGTAAATCTACCCTTCCTGAGACGACAGGGAATATATCGCTGATACCAACAAAGCTAATCTGTTCATACTCAAAAACGAATTCTGGACCCTTGCGACCAAGTTTGATCTGGTCATGTACTTGCAAAATTTGAGAACCTTGTAAGCGCTGACCATTAATATAAATACCATTACGGCTTTCCAAATCGGATATTTCCCATTGAGGCAGATCACTGGGAGACTCAGACGAGAGGGGAGAAATTTTTAAATGCTGACGGGATACTTCGTGGTATTTCGTGGAATCTAAAACAATGTCACAGCAACTAGCATCTCGTCCAATTATTATTGGTTTATCAGATAAAACTATGTTCTCAGTTTGTTGTGAGTCACTTCCTGTACTAGGGTTAATTTGTATTAAGAAGCTTTTGTAACGGTGAAGTCCTGCCATCAAATTACTCCTGAAGTTGTGTTTTTTATCAATAAAAATACGACGGGAACGTTGTTTATTTGTTTGAGAGCCTCAGCAAAGTTTGCAACCACTATATACTTTGAGAACTTAGGCATTAACAAAAGTTTGATTTTCACAGAAGTTAAGCATGAAGAAGCTTTTCTTCTGTATTCTTAATAGGTGTAAGCAAAATCATTTTATGCAGAAGAACGTTAGCCTCACAAACTAGAAGTCGGTAGATAGACAAACTGCAAAGCGCCCAAACCGGTGCAATGCAAGCTGGGCGTGTTGCATGAGCAGTGAATGTCGTCTAGGTTGTGCCAAACTTACCGACAAAGGTAACTTGTCTGAATGCATAAGTGGGTGCATTTGTACAGTGTGTAAGTCCCAAGTGAAACCAGGAATATTGACGAACAACCAACAATTAACAACTTACACCAGAATTTGTTTATACTGGAAGCAGTAAGATTTAAGAAATTTTAAATTTTACTCCCAGCTTGCTTATGCAATGTATTATAAGTCGTCGGGCTCAATTTTCAGCAAGTCATCGCTATTGGTTGCCAGAACTGAGTGAAGCAGAAAATATTCATAAATTTGGTGCTTGTTCAAAATTTCCCGGATATGGACACAATTATGTCTTATTTGTCTCCCTCATTGGAGAATTAGATGAATATGGCATGATTCTCAACTTGTCCAACGTCAAACACGTTATTAACCGAAAAGTGACCAGTCAACTGGACTTTTCCTATCTCAACGATGTATGGTCAGAGTTTCAACAAACTCTACCCACCCCAGAAAACATTGCAAGGGTAATTTGGCAACGGCTTGCACCCGATTTACCTTTAGTGCGTATACAGCTTTTTGAACATCCCGAACTTTGGGCTGATTATTTAGGAAACGGCATGGAAGCATACCTCACAGTCAGCACTTATTTTAGCGCCGCCCATCAGCTAGCTCATCCTCGTCTTAGCAGCGAAGAAAACTTCAAGATTTACGGTAAGTGCGCTAATCCCAACGGTCATGGGCACAACTATCATTTAGAAGTGACTGTCAAAGGTGAGATCGATCCACGCACTGGGATGATTATTGATTTGGGCGCTTTGAATCAAGCTATAAAAGAGTACGTTATTGAGCTATTTGACCACAGCTTCTTAAACAAAGACGTTCCATACTTTGCTGAAGTTGTTCCCACTGCTGAGAATATTGCACTTTGTATCAGTCACCTGCTGCGATCGCCTATCCAGGAATTAGGAGCGACACTATACAAAGTAAAATTAATGGAAACTCCGAATAACTCCTGCGAAATTTATTGCACTGAGTCAGATTCCAACTCAGTTAATGCTGCACAAAATCAACCTGTGTTAGTACGCTTGTAGCTGCCTCGAATTGTAAACAGTGAGCGACTACTACTACTACTGTCGGCAGCGAATCTGCCGCCGTAGCTGGTTGGTATAAGCCTAAATTGTTTACAAATTAAAAATCTCAACGACGTGCTGAACGTCGCAAAGAGGTATAAATCACCCATGCTACAAGTCCAAAACCTGCATTTAGCAATAAGCGGCTAAGTATAAATGACACAACATCACGGTCAAAAAGCTGAGATAGATTCAAAAAGCTCAGACTTTTGACTAAAAGAAATAGCCCAAAAAGAGCATTTCCAGCCAGCAACAAAGCTAACAGCACCAAGGTACGTTGTTGGAAGCGCTGTTTAGGTGTGTATCCAGAAATCAGAATTATTGGAAGTTCGCCTTGCACCCTTACCTGTAACTGCTGTAGTCGCCAAAACATCCACAACAGAAACGGGAACAAGCCATAATTGAGCAAATTTAGTGGTATTGGATAGCGATCGCTCATAGATAGAACATTCACTAAACCATGACAAATCACAGCATTGAGCCAAGCCGCAGGCAAAAACTGCCGATATCCATACAAAGAAATGTTTTCGCTAATACATATTGCCAGGACATACCCCCAAGGGGCAGAAAACATGGCATGAATTGGTGTGCTGATAATTCGCTCAAAAATTGGTGCCGTGTCATGAGAAAGGTAAATCCAATTCTCTTGGGCAGTGAATCCAAGGGCAACCGCTATGGTAAATAGAAAAACAGAAGTGGGGCGAAATCGGTATCGAGGTTGGAAAAGGTAAGTTGGGACAATCACCGCTACCAGCTTACAGGTTTCTTCAACAGGACCGACTTCTATAAGTTGTCGCAGAACAACACCTGCGAAAACACGCTGCATTCTTTCCCAGTCAACAAAATTATTGGCGACTGTTTCAAAAACCCCTTCTAGCTGAAAAGCAAGAACACCAGATATTGCTCCTAACACAAAGAAAAACAGCAGCCGCATCAAAGAAGGGGCAGAAGGAATGCGGTAATAGTAGTAGAGCAGAAGCAGTAGGGGTGGTATGGCTGCACACAACAATTCCATGTAGGAACGTAGCATCTACGTCTTTACGCTTGAGCAATAATAGTGCGGTGACGGGGACTGTTAGGAGTGATAGTGGGAGTTTTAAACCCCGCCTCTACAATCACTTGCTCAAAATCCAACGTAAAATATTCATCAAGATACGGTTCAGTACTTTTGAGGAGCGTCAAAATGTAAGGCGGCATTTTTTTGTAGATTTCAGATTTGGGATTCATATCCATAATTGCCAGATGTCCATCGGGACGCAGTAGACGTCTGGCTTCAGCAAAAATCTGTTTAGTTGCTGCTTGAGGCAGTTCGTGGCACATCAGAAAAATGGAAATTAAATCAAATGAGCCATCTGGTAGCCCAGTAGATTCAGCAGCTGCATGAATCCAGTTAACATTAACATGGTGCTGCTCGCTACGGTAGTGAGCAACGGCTAAGAAGTAGGCAGATAAATCTAAACCCGTAATTTTGGCATCGGGATAAACTTTTTGTAAGGCAAAAGTACTCAAACCCACACTGCACCCCAAATCTAGGATGTCTTGTGGTTCTTGGGGAATTTGCTGTTTGATGATGTCATGGTAACTTTGGCGCAGCATGCGATCGCCCTTTGCCCCAGCATCCTGCCAAATTCTGGCATGGACAGCATAAGCCGCCGACTCTACTTCCGAAGCCGCTTCCCAACTGAGATTTCCTGTTTCGTAAGCGTGGAATGACCGCAGGTAGTATTCTGGGTAAGAAAGCTTGGGATTTTGTACTTTCGCGAAGTCAGCTTGCCAATTACGCGCTTGTAGCGTTTGTGCTTCTTCGAGCCAATTTACTCCTATTTTCTTAGCGCGTTTAATCATCATTTGCCTAGCTTGATGCTTGGCTAAACTGGCTAAAGGCTTGATTGCCAGAACGCCATTTACAAAACGCGAAGCTAATCCGGGAGTGTTTTTTACAGCTGTGTTCATCAGTAAAGTTGGTCAAATGAATTGTCTACCTTTGGAATCAGGAGAAAGCCTGTCTATTTGAATCATATTGCAGAAGTATATATCCCATCGTTCGCGTCATCGATTACTCAAAAGATTAATTTACCAAAAATCTTTGAAAACCTTATATAGCACAATATGGTTCAGTTGGTGAGATTTGGTATAGCCATTGTTCCAGGCGATCGCTTGAGCTAGACTGTTGGCATTTAGCGGCACAAACACAGCATCGCCGTATAAAAACCACAGATGTACACAGATAATTAATCTGTGTGCATCTGTGGTTTTATTTTCCTAAAAATTGACTTTTCGCAGTCGGAGCTAATTCCCTGTTTTCGGCTTCAGTGCAAGCAACATATCAACTTCGGTAGTTGTTTTGTCGGGGCTAGTAGCAGTCAAACCCAAACCGCGAATGGAACTTATAATAGCACTTGTTTGAGGAGTCATAGGCTGCTGTTGTGCAGTGGCAAGACGATTTAACAGAGGTACGGTTTTGTCCATATCTAAGTAAAAATATCCACCGTTAGGCTTTTGGAGAGTGCTAGTAACAGCTTTGAAATTGTTGCTATCATCTAAAGACTCACCTTTACGATCACAAAGGGTTTCGGCTACCGGACCACCAATAGTGACAAATACGGAGTCATTATCTAGCCACCCGTGTGCTAATAAAGCTCCTTGTTGAGGAATCAGCCATTCTGTAACTTCTTTACCGCCGATATTTCTTTTTGCAACATTGACTGATTGTGCTTTCACAAAGTCATCCAGTTTGTTGAGGGTGCTTTGGGCCATTTTGCGATCGCTTGTGTGGAAAACTAACGCTCCCCCAAAACCAAGCTGCGCCAACACACCTTGATTTGACGGAATAGCAGCAAAACCAAATTCTCCATCCATCCACCCGAAAATTTCTTTATCCAGGTCAATATTGACTAATTTCAGTTGCGATCGAGCTTGTTCAAGCGTAAGCTTCAACTCAGGAGTATCTTTTGATTGTTCCACAAGCGCTGACCACCAGTTGCTGATTCCTTTTCCGCTCAACATGGCGATTGTATCAGCAGGAAATTGAGATACCACATCAGCAGAACTGTTTTCATACTGATATTTGACCAATTCTGGGTCTAACTTGGCAATGGCTTTGAGCCGCACACCCGCATTATCAATTCCTACATTCGCCACCATAGATTTCATCTGCTTTAATTGCTTCATGCTTTCTGGAGAAATCGGCGTGGCGTTCGGATTTGCGGTTATTAATTGCTGTACCATGCTGCGATAATCAGGTACATAAATTTGCGCTAAGGTGTTGTCTACATTGACACCGTTTGTTAACATATTGTTTGCACCTTCTTTACTTGCAAAAGAAGGTTCACCTTTATAAGTGTCAATTGCGTGCTCTACAGATTGCTTTTCCGGAGCAATGACAACATAAGTCGTATTTAAAACCGCTGTATAATTGTGCTCATTCTTACCAGTCGTTTCTATAATTTTTTCGCCTTTGTAGTCAGTTTCCTCTACCTTGACTTCTTTTTGTGCCTTCAATTTATTAGCAAAATTCAAGGCACCCAATTTATCTTTGATTCCCACCACAATCAAAATTTTAGAATCTTGTGTCGCTTGCGGAGCATTCTGTGCAGCGGGTTTTGCTGGACTTGAGGGTAGCATGGCAACCATAACACCACCAACCCAAGGTTTTAAATCTTTTTCATAAGAAATGTTGCCATCATTTGACAGTTTTTTATTTAAGTTTTCCAAATTTTGTGCGACTATCTGTTGTGCTTCGGGAGTGCCAAATTGCTCCAACTTTGCCCAAACTTTTGGCTCAGTAGAAATGTAAGTTGCCAAAATTGCTTCATCTGGCACAACTTTAGCAGCGCCCAAAACATCAGAAATATCTCCAGAGGGACCACCTTTCAAATACACATATGCTGCTATTCCTCCTGCCACAACTATGGCAGTACTAACAGCAGGAATTATAAATTTTGACCGACTTTCGGGCATTGTAAATGTTCCCTTTTGCTCAACGAATTATCCTAGATCTTAGTCAGAATGTCATTGTGGATTTTGCGGATTCACTAAACTTGGCTGCACTGGTTTATGGGGATTTAGTGATCAGATTGTCAATCTGAGAAAATATGGGTATAATAGCGCTCTAAGTAGTACTTCAAAAGCGTTAAGAACAAATCTACAAATGATATTGTTCTTTATCTGAAAAATATATTCCTTTTGGTGGTAACAAGCTATTCTAAGCTATATAAAACCATCAGGATATTATTACAGAATTTTAATTGCTTAGGAGCCAAACACTGTATGTTCAATGACAACAGTGTACAAAATGTTCAGGGTGTATCCTAAGTTGACATAGGGATAACACGCGATCAAGCTGTTTTTCCTTACAACATTCATAAGGAATTTTCAGGGTTACCAAGATTCAGTAAACATCAATGTCACAACATTTTTTTGATACAGAAAAAACACAGTATAAAACTTTTGAGTTACCTGGGGCAAAACCGCATTACAATCCAGATCATCCTGGACAAGTAGAGCATATTTTTTTAGATCTCAGTCTGGATATCGTTAACAAAAAATACCAAGGTCGTTGTAGCATAACACTTAAACCAATCCGCTACGGTATTGACCGTTTAAATTTAGATGCTGTCAACTTAGGTATCGAATCAGTACAAGTGGATGGAAAAGCGCAAAACTTTGACTACGATGGACAACAGTTATCTATCCAACTCGAACCACCTACACAAGTTGACAAGTCCATTGTCATTGCGATCGATTACTCAGCAGACAAACCACAACGCGGTTTGTATTTTATCCAAAGCGACAAACACTATCCTCATAAACCTTCCCAAGTTTGGACTCAAGGAGAAGACGAAGACTCCCGCTTCTGGTTCCCTTGCTTTGACTACCCCGGACAACTTTCTACTTCTGAAATTCGCATCCGCGTCCCCAAACCCTTGATAGCAATTTCCAACGGGGAACTTATTGCTACAGATGAACTTGGTGACGACAAAATCTACCACTGGTCACAGCAGCAAGTTCATCCGACCTACTTAATGACTTTAGCAGTCGGTGACTTTGCCGAAATTCGTGATGAGTGGAACACAATACCCGTCACGTACTACGTTGAAAAAGGTCGTGAAGAAGACGCCAAACGTAGTATGGGCAAAACTCCCCAAATGATAGAGTTTTTGAGCGAAAAATATGGCTATCGATACCCTTACCCCAAATACGCTCAAGTCTGTGTTGACGACTTCATCTTTGGGGGAATGGAAAATACATCTGCTACACTGTTAACTGATAGATGTTTGTTGGATGAGAAAGCAGCATTAGATAACCGCAACACAGAAAGCTTGGTTGTCCACGAACTGGCGCACCAATGGTTTGGTGATTTGGTAGTGATTAAGCATTGGTCTCATGCTTGGATCAAGGAGGGGATGGCTTCTTACTCCGAAGTTATGTGGACAGAGCATGAGTACGGTGCTCAAGAAGCCATATACTATCGTTTACAGGAAGCTCGCAGTTATCTGGCTGAAGATAGTGCTCGCTATCGCCGTCCAATGGTCACCCATGTTTACCGGGAAGCTATTGAACTTTATGACCGTCACATCTACGAAAAAGGCTCATGTGTTTATCACATGATTCGGATCCAATTGGGAGAAGAATTGTTTTGGAAAGCAATTCAGACATTTGTACGGGATAATGCCCACAAAACTGTGGAAACAGTTGATTTATTACGGGCGATTGAAAAAGCAACTGGACGCAATCTGTTGTTTCTTTTTGACCAGTATGTCTATCGAGGTGGTCATCCTGATTTTAAAGTCACTTACTCCTGGGATTCTGATAGCAAGCTGGCTAAGATAAGCGTGACTCAAACTCAAGCAAGTGTCGGAAATAGTAGCGATTTATTTGACTTAAAAATCCCTATCGGTTTTGGGTACGTCCAAGAACCAGACTTTGAGACTTCCTCTTTGACTGCTTCACATACTAGATCTTGTGACCTTAAAACCTTTACAGTACGAGTGAATGAACTAGAACAAAGCTTCTATTTCCCTCTTGAGCAAAAACCTCAATTTATCAGCTTTGATGTGGGGAATCACTACCTGAAAACGGTGTCTTTGGAATACCCACTACCAGAATTGAAAGCGCAGTTGGAATTTGATCCCAACCCTATCTCCCGCATTTTAGCAGCAGAAGCTTTGGCGAAAAAAGGCGGTAATAAAGCCCTAAAAGCGCTGTCTGCTGCACTCAAAAATGACCCCTTCTGGGGTGTACGCGTCGAGGTGGCTAAACAACTTGCAGAAATCAAGCTTGATCAAGTCTTTGATGAGTTGGTTGTTGGTTTAAAGGATGAGAGTTCATACGTGCGCCGTGCTGTGGTGGAAGCACTTGGAAAGGTCAAAACTCATGAAAGCTATAAGGTGTTGAAAGAACTGTTGGAGGTAGGCGATCCTAGCTACTATGTAGAAGCCACAGCAACTCGTACTGTAGGAGTCATAGGGGCTGGGACAACAGAAGATAAACCAAAGGAAGCAAAGGTGATCAAGCTGCTAAAATCCGTTTTGGAAGAAAAGGCGGGTTGGAATGAAGTCGTACGCAGTGGTGCGATCGCAGGTCTCGCCGAACTCAAAACCTCAGAAGCCGCTTTAAATCTTCTCATGGAATACACCCACCTTGGTGTACCACAACCCTTGCGTTTAGCCGCAATTCGCGCTCTTGGAAAGATTTCTGTTGGTCAAAGTAGTGCGAATGTGGAACGTGTTTTAGAGCGATTGACAGAAATTTCCAACGAAACATTCTTTTTAACTCAAATAGCAGTAGTCGCAGCCCTTGGACAAATGGAAATCGCCAAAGCAATTGGAATTTTGCAAGCTTTGGCTGACCAAACACCAGATGGGCGCGTACGTCGCTACGCTGAGGAAGAGATTTCCAAGGTGCAAACCAACATTGGTTCCGAAAATGCGCTTCGTCAGTTACGTTCTGAACTTGACCAACTTAAACAACAAAACCAAGAACTCAGAAGCCGCTTAGAAAACTTAGAAGCAAAATCTAAGTCGTAACAGATATAACAGCGCTTCGGTGTTTACTGATTCTATGGGGTAGCCAATATTGCTTGCTCTTGACCACTAAATCGCAGATTTGGTGGTCAAGACTTTGAGTGGGGGTTTGAATTCTCCACTCATGCTCTGACCTTCACCATAGCTGCTTTGAATAGTTCTGCTTTCTTCAAGCATCTTTCCACATTTGGACGTAGACAGAGTTCAAAACCTCCTTTTTTTTTACAATTAGGTTTATTAAATTGCTGTAAATTTTATCTGTTTTTTCATAAGTGTATAAAGAAAACAGCATACCATAATGTTGATACTAGTGGTGTAAAATTTATACAATCATTATAAAGATTTTGTAAAGATCAGATTTATGAAGTAAAAATTGGCTTCAGAAATATTACTATTTGATAAATGTAATTAGACCTAAGTGTAAAAATCACATAGAAATTATGTGCCTTTTCTGAAGGTAGAAAACTCTTTCTGTGTTTGTACGCCAGTGGTTATAAATCTTACAATATGCCAAGATGATACTGATATTTAACCCAGTTGATTATGACTATCGGAGGAATACAAAAACGCTCAAATTTCTTTAGTGTGTAGGAGGATATATTTAAAGTTTTTGAGTGCTTTTTGACAATTGAAAAACATTTGATTTGTTGTACAAAAGTTGTGCAGGGTAGTCCCCATGCGTAAACCTGTTCTCACGATTTTTTACCAGTTCAATCCTTGGAACGCCACAATCGGAGGTATACAAACACTCATAAATACATTTATCAAATACGCCCCCAGCGAGTTTGAGGTAAAACTTGTAGGAACAAATATTGATCCAAAAAACCCTGTTGGTAAATGGCAACAAGCAGAATTTGCAGGTAGAGAAATTGCTTTTTTGCCCTTATTTACACTGGAAGATGATAACGTCCGAAGCTTAATTCCAACAACGCTAAAATATACCGCAGCCCTTTTAGGGCGTCGTTTTGCTTCCGACTTTATGCATTTTCACAGGATAGAGCCAACAATAGCAGCTCTTAATTGGCAGGGGGAGAAAACTCTGTTTATCCACAATGATATACAGACGCAAATGCAAGCAGCTGGTGATAAAAAAGCTATTCTTTGGCGAAGATTTCCTGCTGCATATTTTGCATTAGAAGGTTTGTTAGTTCGTCAGTTTGGCCAAATTCTCTCGTGTAATACTGATGCAGCGCAACTATATAAGCAGCGTTATCCTAGCTTGCAAGACCGAATTGCGTACATCAAAAATTCTTTTGACAATGGAATTTTTTACCCGTTAAAAGAAGATGAACGAGAAATCAAAAGGCGAGAACTGGCGTCTCGGCTAGGTGTGGATGAACAGACTCGTTTTATTTTATTTGCTGGGAGGCTTCATCCTCAAAAAGACCCGATTTTGCTAGTACGTGCGTTTGCTACTTTAAACGAGCCTCATACTCACCTACTTGTAGCGGGGAATGGCGAGTTAGGAGTAGAAATGCGTGCGGAAATTGCAAGATTAGGACTTGTAGATAAGGTTACGATGCTGGGAGCAATGACTCAAAGTCAACTCGCACAGCTTCATCGTGTCTGCAATGTTTTTGTCCTCAGCAGTGCATACGAAGGTCTACCTTTGGTGGTTTTAGAAGCGCTTGGGAGTGGGACTCCAGTCGTCACGACTCAATGTGGTGAAACCCCAAAATTACTAACTGCTGAGAGTGGGGTTGTTTGTTCTGAACGAACGCCTAGGTGCATAGCAGATGCTTTACGGAAAGTACTCCTGCATCCAGGAGATTATCCGACAGAATCTTGCGTGCAGACTGCGAAGCCTTATGCAGCGAGTACGGTTGTTCAACAGGTTTACAGCGAAATGCTAAATCGCTGGGAACAGCGCAATAGCATTGCGATTCAGGTCTGAACAGAATGCGCTCTCAAAACAAAAACAAGGAAATATAAAAGACGAAAAATTATAGTTATCAGGGAGAGACAATGCTTTTTTAGAGTTCAGAAATTGAAACAGAGAAACAGAACTTTCTTGTGTTCCCACGTCTTGTGTTGTTGTTTTCATCTCTGTTACAAAATGTAAATTGATTTCGATTTGTACATGCTTTTACATCACAAAACTAGCACGACTTAACTAGTATGAAAATTGCTGTCATTGGTGCAAAAGGTCTACCTCCCAAACAGGGCGGCATTGAGCATTACTGTGCAGAAGTGTATCCTCGTATGGTAAAACAAGGACACTCTGTTGATTTATTTGCCCGCTCCTCTTATACGGACAGTTCCTGGCAAGACCGTTACGACTATCAGGGCGTCCAAGTTATCTCTTTACCTGGTTTCGGTTTAAGAGGAGTGGATGCTTTAGTGACGTCAGCACTAGGAGCACTAGCAGCCTCTAACACAAAATACGATATCATTCATTTTCACGCTCTTGGTCCATCTCTATTCACTTGTTTACCAAAACTTATCAATAGTGCAAAGATTGTCGTAACCTGTCAAGGTTTAGATTGGCAACGTGCTAAATGGGGGAGCTTTTCAACTCGCGTTATTCAAATGGGAGAAAAGGCTGCTGTTCGTTTCGCTGACGGACTGATAGTCGTATCCAATGTGCTCCAAACCTACTTTTTGCAAACTTATGGTAGAGAGACAGTCTACATCCCCAACGCCCCAGCCAGGTATGGTGAGTCAGATCCCAATTTTGGTTACGGTACTCAATTAGGTCTTGAGCAAAAGCGCTATATTGTCTTTTTGGGTAGATTGGTACCAGAAAAGTGTCCTGACTTGCTAGTTGATGCCTTTACTGCTTTGAATCCTCCTGGATGGAAACTCGTTCTAGCGGGTGGTGTGAGCGATACGAAATCATTCACATCACAACTATTACAAAAGGTTGCAAATAATCCAAATATTGTCTTTGCAGGCGAACTTCGAGGACAACGTCTTTGGGAAATTGTCCGGGGAGCAGGGTTATTTGTCCTTCCCTCTAATCTAGAAGGACTACCTCTAGCAATGTTAGAGGCAATGCAGGAAGAGATACCAGTCGTAGCAAGTGACATCCCACCTCACAAGCAATTAATTAGTGGAGGTCGCGGAAAGTTGTTTGAAGCTGGAAACCTCAGCTCTTTTATTGACACCTTAGACTGGGCAATACATCACCCACAAGAACTAAGAGCTATGGCTGTGCATGCAAAAAGACATGTACAACTGAACTATAGCTGGGATCACATCACGAACGAAACCCTCAAACTCTATACAACACTTATTTCCTCCCCCGAACCAGTAAATATTTACCAACAAAGGCAAACTGGACTTGCGGAGGTTATTGGGAAAAAATAGGTAAGTTAGGTAGTCGTTTGTCATTTGTGACGCCGCTGCACCAAGTAAGTTTCCAATTGGACAGCAACTGGTCAGATTTGTCCAAAAGGAGGCTGTTGTGACCTTTTAGGTGACTGGCGCGCCATTCGGCGAGCGCAGCGTATACTGTAGAACTTACGGCACACCCGTGTCGTAAGTATAGGTGAACTCAACCAAGTTATTTATTCAAATTTTCATGAGTCATGAGTTATGACTCATGACTCATGAAATAAGGGAGAAAGATCTAATGGAAAAAGGAATATCAAGTGTACTAGCAGTGCTGAGGCGACGAAGTATTCCCGCAGTCGCTGCATTTGTTGCTGTGATTGGTGGGGCGATCGCATATCTTGCGGTGACACCAAGTAAATATGAAGCTTATGCGCGACTGATGCTGGACGACAAAAGGGTGAGTGTCTCAGAATTAGGTCGTGATCTCACCCAAGTGTCTGCAAACGCACCAGGAATTAGTCCCTTGGCTGATCAAGCAGAACTGATCAAGTCGCAACGTGTTCTTGAACGAGCGATCGCGATTGCCTTTCCTCAGATAAACGGTAATTTATCTCAAAGTCCTGTATCAACTACAGAACTCACTCGTAATTTAAAAGTTAAAATTGTTCCAGCAACCAATATTTTGGAACTAAGTTATCAATCTCGCGATCCTCAGCTTGCAGCTAAGCTACTCAACGCCATTTCTCAAGCGATAGTTGAGGACAACATAAAAAGCATTGGTCTTCAGGCTACAAAGGTTAAGCAATTTTTAGAACGCAAACAAGTACCCGAGGCGGAAAATAAGCTGCTACAAGCTGAAGCGCAAGAAAACAAATACAGAAAATTGAGCGGTATTGTCTCCGTTGAAGAACAAACAAAAAGCTTGGTGGAGAGTATAGCAACTCTAGAAGACCAAGAGCGTACTCTCTCAGCTCAACTTCAAGAGATAAAAGCGCGAGATGCATCCTTGCAGCAAGTTACCAAAAGTACAAACCTGAACAACGCCTATTCATCCGTTCGCAGCGGACAAGACGAAGAAATTAAGAAACTGCGAGCTAAGTTATCAGAACTGGAAAATAAAATCATCGAAGCTCGTTTACGCTTTACAGATGATCATCCAGCTGTGGCGAACTTAGTTGGAGAACGGGATGCCTTGCGTGCAGTATTATCACAACAACTGGGTCGCGTGTCCTCAAAAAATCAAAGCGACTCCACAAATAATTTCGCTGGTGATCAACTCTCTCAAGATTTAAACTCTAAATTTATCCTCAATAGAATCGAAGAGTCTGCAGTTAATGATAGGCTCAAACTTCTCCAGCAAAAGCAAGTTGATCTCCAGAATCGTCTGGGTCAACTACCCATGAAACAGCAACAACTCACTGTACTAACCCGCAAACGGGAAGAAGCCGCAGTATCTTTGAAGTTCCTACAAGGCAAACTGGAAGAAGCACGGCTGACAGAAGCACAAAAAGTGAGCAACATTCGTGCGATCGAGAATGCCGTAGCACCATCATCACCATCTGAACCCAAGCAGAAAGTGGTATTAGCACTTGCTTCTGTGTTTGGAATAATGCTAGGTGTTGGCGTTGTGTTACTTCTAGAGGTGATGGATAATACACTACGCGATCCTGCCGAAGCTGAAGAACTACTACAGCTAACATTGCTAGGAATTTTACCACGTTTACCTGCTAAGACGCTTGTTCTTGATCCAGCCAGTCAATTCTTAGATAATATGGAGTTGATTGAACCTTACCGCACACTCTTCAAAACTTTGGAGTTTCGCAAATCGGAACAATTGCGGATAATTGTTGTCAGTAGTACTATATCTGGAGAAGGTAAATCTATAGTTGCATCACACCTTGCAGCCGTTGTAGGTATGCTATCTTGGCGAACATTGATTATTGATGCAGATTTGCGAAGACCTTCCCAGCACACACTGTTCAACCTAGCCCCTGGTCCAGGGATTACCGATGTGTTAGAAGGAAATGTATCCTTGCTGGATGCTGTGCAGCCAACAGATATTGAGAACCTAGATGTATTGACTTGTGGCAATCAACACGCACGTCCCTCACAATTGCTAGAGTCAATTGATATGAAATCCTTGATGGCAGAAGCATCTGAAAATTATGATTTAGTTATAATAGATACACCACCATTAACTGCTTGTGCGGATGCATTAACATTAGCTCAAGAAGGTAATGGACTTATGCTGGTTGCACGTCCAGGCTTCACGGATAAAGAAGTTCTCTCCAAGTGTGTATCTGATTTAACACAAAATCGGATATCTATCCTGGGAGTCGTGGTGAATGGAATGACACATTTGACACAAAATTACCGCTATCCTACTTATCGTTACCGACCTCGATTACCCAAATCTCAGAAGCAATTGATTGGTGCGGCAGATGGTACAAGAAATTCTGCGAACGGTATGAGGCAGAGGTAGTAATGTTGACCAAACAACGTTTGGATCCTTCTTCTCGTCTGGGACTCTTGATTGGGTTAGCAGGTGTGGTAGTTGGTTTGGTAACAGGATTCCTGATCGGAAGTACCAAACCTCTCTACTTGGGCTTAGCTTTGGGTGCGATACCATTTCTTTTTTACTTTTTTACTAGCTTTGAACAAGTCGTTCTCGGACTTTTAGTTTTACGTACCTCTCTAGATCCTTTCTCTGGGCAACAACTACCAGCGATGTTTGCTCTTGGGCTAGATGTTCTGACTTTGCTTTACGTTACAGTTATGTTATTGAGAGGGCAAGTCGTACGCACGGATCGCTTTTGGTGGTTCTTTGCTGGCTGGGTGATCCTACAAGGCTTATGGGTAGTACTTCTGTGTTTGGGAGGGTTGGGATTAGCTGCTGGGTATTTGTCAGACAGCATCCGTGAATGGATTCGTCTTTTTTCGTGGTTGATGGTTTATCTGTTGGTGATGCAGCTCAAAGACCGAATTCCTCCTGAGAAAATGATCTCTGTGCTGTTCTTAGCTTTGGTAGCACCACTCGTTGTAGGGTTGATGCAGATGTTCATACCTTCTGTCTTACCCGCTTTTCTCTCAGCGCAGAATTATGATGCTGGTTCAATATCATCTGAAGGTTTTCGCATCAAAGGGACGATTGGTCACCCTAATGGGTTTGTCACTTTGCTGTTACTATTTATTGGTTTAACCTGGTGGAAACTCAAGCAATCAAGACAAAGCTTTGTGTGGTTATTGTTGCTAGGTTTACTAGCATTTTTTTATGTGAGTACTAAGGCATTATTTGGCTTGATGATGATTGCTACCTTTGTTGTGGTTTTGGTTGCTCCCAAATTAAGCCCAGTAAACCTCATAGGTGGAGTTTTATTTGTAGCGCTTGTGTTGGGACTATTTGCCAGCACCGAGTTTGGACGAGAACGCCTAAGTTCACTCGCCAATACACCCCTACTCAATCCAAATATCGATGTATCGCGAGCTATTCTACTTTCACAAAGCGATAACAACAGTTTTAACTGGCGAATTTCCCAATGGTATACATTGCTAAATGCTTGGCGTCTGCATCCCTTTTTAGGTTACGGTTTGGGATTGAGTATCAATGTATCTACTAATGGGTTACTTCCTCACAATGATTATGTCCGAGCTTTAGTAGAAGGTGGGATACTTGGTTTTGTAACTTTTTTAGTGTTTATTGTGGCTCAAGGTGTGCGTCTTATCCAGCTTATGCGATCAGCACCACCTGGCAGCGCTCAACGTGAGTTATGTTCAGTTCTGTTCGCTATTTCTCTAGCGATCCCTGTAGGAATGATTACAGAAAATATCTGGAGTCATACAACTCTGTTTTTTTATTGGTTTACTTTAATGGCAGTCGCAGGGTGGAACTGGAATGAACACCCTGTAGAGAGCAGTACTACGTTGATCCGTTCTCCAAAGCGTTTTTACTGATGATAAAAATTATGGCTTGGAAACTTTAGAATTTATGTCAGCGAAAAGACTAAATCTTATTCAGGTTTATCGAGGGTTGGCAGCAGTACTAGTAGTACTTGCCCATACAGATCTCATATATAACCAGAATTTGAATCAAAATTTTTTCTTTAAAATAACCACTTTTGGAGGGTCAGGAGTGGACTTTTTCTTTGTCTTAAGCGGTTTTATTATGTTTTATATTCATCAGAAGGATATAGGTCATCAAAACCAATTAGGAACATTTTTGTTTAAACGCTTTACACGCATCTACCCGCTTTACTGGGTTGTCTTAATAAGTAAAATATTTGTATCTTTCATATTGTTTGAAAAATCTAATATCAAGGATATTGGTATTGGAGAATTTCTCAAAGCTTTTCTGCTTTTTCCTCAAGACAGACACATTCTTTCATCAACCTTTCTTGGAGTGAGTTGGACACTCAGCTTTGAGATTTTCTTTTACCTTATGTTTGCACTCTTGATTGCGTTGAAACCTCAGTTTTCTTTTCCGATAATTATCGCTTGGTTATCAGGCGTATTTTTTCATTTTATTGGTATTCTTCAATTCCCTCAAGATAATATATTACTTCATTTTGTATTTTCTGAGTACAATCTGGAATTTGTTTTAGGTTGCTTAGCTGCCTATGCTTTGTTAAGCAAAAAAATCAGTAATGGAATACCATTTCTATATGTAGGGATTTTTCTCTATACGTTATCAGCTATCGATTATTTCTACAAATTTTTCGGAGTATCATCTGTTATGACATTCGGCATTGCTTGTACACTTCTTGTTGTCGGTGGTGCTTCTTTGGAACTGAAAAAAACTATTAACGTCCCTAATATTCTTTTATTTTTAGGCAATGCATCATACTCTATCTATCTAGCACATGGTTTTTTCATCAACCAGATAACGAAAGTTTTGAAAAATTTATCATTGAATATTTTTCAAACCCTGGTATTTTCAGATATTTTAGGATTGATTTTTGCAATTATAGCTATCATTTGTGGATGTTTGATATATTTATATATCGAAAAACCATTACTCACATTTTTCAAGCCAAAAGCAGTGACAACCTAGCCGAAAGCAGTTTCTAGAATTTCTTTTCTAGGATTATTATTTTATTTCTACTGAACTATAGCAATCCTATATGAGTTGTGAGAATTATCGATTAGCAACAAGACGAGCCAGCGCTGCCAAGAGTTGTGCCTTGCGCGGGTTCCCCGCGTTGTGGCAACTTCGGAGAGGGTCTCCCTCCGTTGGCGACGCCAGTCGCCAAGGACGCCAAGAAAGAGAAGATAAAATATTACGAATGATTTAGGACTGCTATAGGTACAGTTAAAAGTTAAGCGTTCTCTGTTCCCTGTTAAGCGTTCCCTGTTAAGCGTTCCCCTTAACTAGTAAATTCATAAACAAAACCGGATTTCTATATTGTCTATAAAATCGTTTAAGAATGACCACAAAAACTATTAGTCCCATCAATAACACTCAATTAAGTAAAAGAGGTGAACGACCCTACCGAGTTGTCTTAGTCCATCCCAGCACCGGAGTTAACTGGAGTGGTGGTTCAGAAATTGTGGCGATTGAACTGACTCGTCGTCTGAGTTCCTACTTTGAAGTCGAACTGCTTAGTGGTGCTGATTGTGGATCTTTTAGCCACCCCATTCCATGCATTCCCCGTTCTCATGCTTATCATGCTGTGCGTCACCCTCTGGTTGCTCCACTGATGGGTAAATTCTCAACTCCTGAGATTGTGGTGGAACATCTAACGAGTTTTTTTCCTTGCTTATTCCATTTGCTTAGACATCCTGCTGACCTGATTTTTCCTCACAATGATTATGGTGGATTGGCAATGGCTGCTTGTGTCAGAGCGCTGACGGGGACGCCGATACTTTTTACTGAACACAATAGCTCAAATGCAGAAGGAAAATGTTTGCAGCGCAATCTTCGTTTTCGTCCAGATCATCTCGTCGTGTTGGATGAAGCGACAGCAGCATTCGCCCATAATTTGAAACCGACGCAACCTGTGAGTGTAATTCCCAATGGTGTGAATCTTGAGCGATTTACACCAAAAGGAACAGCGATTAATCTTGATTTACCAAAACCAATCGCGCTGTGTGTGGCTAGTTTAAGCCGGAAGAATCATAAGCGAGTTGAACTAGCCATTCAAGCAGTCGCCCGTTTACCTCACGTTAGTCTTTGTATATGTGGAGATGGACCTGATAGCGCATACTTTCAAGCGCTGGGAGATCAGTTGCTGGGATCGCATCGGTTTGCGATTCGGACTTTCCCCCATGATCAGATGCCTGAAGTTTACCGCAGTGCGGATGTCTTTACACTCCCTTCCATTAACGAGCCATTCGGGCTTGTTTACTTAGAAGCTATGGCTAGCGGGTTACCCGTTGTCGCTACTGACGATGAAATGCGGCGATATCTTGTTGGTGATAGTGGTATTCTATGTGATGTTACCAATATGGATATTTACACAACTGCTATCAAAGACGCGCTGAGTGGTGACTGGAGTCAACGTGCTAGACAGAATGCTGCTCGCTTTAGTTGGGATGCGATCGCATTGCGTTATCGCGATCTGATTTTAGAAATGATTTTGCAGTCCAAGAAAAAAGTGTCGTTACCAACTCATTAAATACAAGAGGGTCATATGCCGAAAGTTTCTGTGATTATTCCAGCTTACAATGCTATGGCTTACCTAAAAGAAACTGTGGAGAGTGTGCTCAAGCAGACGTTCACAGATTTTGAAGTCTTAATTGTTGATGACGGAAGTTCTGATAGAACTGTGGAGTGGGTTTCTCAAATAAAAGATCCACGAGTTCAACTGATTTCGCAGCAGAATCAAGGTTCATCTGGAGCACGCAACACAGGAATTTCTGCTGCGCTTGGAGAGTATATCGCGCTTTTGGATGCTGATGATATTTGGGAGCCAACCAAACTGGAAAAGCAAGTGCGATATCTAGAAGAAAACTCATTAGTTGGTTTGGTAGATACATGGACAGTTTTAATTGACCAACAAGGCAAGTCTACAGGAAGAGTTGTTGTTTCTCACGCAGAGGGAGACGACGTATGGAAGCAGCTTGTTCAGTTTAAAACAGTATGCGCTTGTGATAGTACACCTTTGATTCGTCGCAGTTGTTTTGAAACGGTAGGGTTATTTAACCGAGAATTACCATTTCTTGAAGATTTAGATATGTGGATTCGCCTTGCTTCGCGATATCGTTTTGCAGTTATAAAAGAAGTCTTAGTTCGCTATCGCCAATATCCAGGTAGTAAGTCTACAAATTGTCAAGGAACTTTGGAAGCTTTTCGTACAATTGTTGAGAAAGCTTTTGAGTCAGTTCATGCAGATTTATTACCTTTAAGAGAAAAGGGATATGGTCGGATTTCTCTCTACTTAGCTTGGAGAGCGATCAATAATAAAGATTATGAACAAGCTTGGCAGTTTAATCGTCAGGCGATCGCTCATCATCCACAACTTATTTTTTCTTGGGACTTCATCCGTCAAATCATAGCTTTGACACTCTTGAAAACATTTGGGCATCAAACCTATGAAAAAATGAAAACACTTATACGAACATTGCGGCGACACACATCAACGGATAATGGACAATGGAGAATAGGAAATAATTAGTAAGTAGGTCGGCGTAAATAATTCTTGTTGGAATAAAGCAGGGAGCAGGGAGCAGGGAGTAGGGAGAGAAAGAGTTTGAGCTTTATTTACTTTTCTTTACACAGTTTGATTTTTTTGCACCGACTTACTTAGTTAGTTATAATTTCCAACAGCTTTCCACATCCGAGAGTGCGCCCCTCTTAGGGGCTAGAAAATTTTCTCTTCCCCTTACACCCTTACACCCTTACACCCCTTTCTTGGTCATCAGTCATTTTTCATTTTTTTATACAAAAGACCAATGAAGAATGACAAATGACAGCCGAAGTAACGGAATATTTCACGAATCATTTAGAATTGCTATAGTAACTCACAGAGACGTCAGAAAAATCTCGAAGTGAGATTTCATCAGATGAGTTGAAACAAAGTTAATCTCTCCCATGAGAAAGTTCAAAACTATGCCAAAAGTTACTGTTATTATTCCGGCATATAATGCCATGAAATATCTCCCACAAACAGTGGAGAGTATTTGGAATCAGACACTCACAGATTTTGAAGTATTAATCATTAATGATGGCAGTTCCGATGAAATTGTTGAATGGGCGTCTCAAATCACAGACTCGCGAATCAGACTGATTTCCCAAGAAAATCAAGGCACAGCTGCGGCAAGAAATAAGGGAATTGTTGAGTCGAAAGGCGAATATATTGCCTTTTTGGATGCTGATGATATTTGGGAACCAACTAAATTAGAAAAACAAGCCCAATGCTTAGATAATAATCCTTTGGTAGGTTTGGTAGACTGTTGGACAGCTTTTATAGATGAGAATAGCAAGCCCACGGGTTTAGTCATGAGGAACGATACAGAGGGTGATGTCTACAAGAAAGTTGTAGAATCATGTGACAGTCCTGTTTGCTGTGGAAGTTCACCAATGGTACGTCGTTCTTGTTTCGACATCTTGGGCTTGTTTGACCGGGAGAGTTACATTGAAGATGTAGATATGTGGATACGTATCGCCACTCGCTATCACTATGGAGTAGTCAAAGAACCTTTAGTGAGGTATCGCCAGCACCCAAACAACAAATCAAAAGATTGCGAATCAATGTTAAGAGGTTTTCGCCAGTTAATTGAGAAAACCTATAGCTCTTTGCCCACAGATATTTTATACCTCAGACCGAGGAGTTATGGTCGATTGTATGTTTTTTTAGCATGGAGAGCTATTGACACAAAAAATTATGAACAGGCTTTTCATTATACTCAGCAAGCATTTGCAATGTATCCTCAACTGATTTTGAAACCGTGGTTTACTCGCTTAAATATTGCGATCGCAGTCATGAGATTTCTTGGACCTGATGGATATGAGAAAGTGCGGTCTTTTAATCGCAGCTTACGCAGAGGTTTGTTAACTCGTGCAACATGAATCAGAAAGAATTCAGAAAGGACTGCGTCCCGCTGCGCTAACGCAATTATGAACAAAATTGTCCGATTATTTTTCGAGTTAACAAAACAACCCTTGAATTCATCTTTTCGGGATAACCTAAATTTTGAATTCTTTGCAAAAGTAAAACTTATTTATTATTGGAGTTGTCGTGGGACTTCGTAGTAAAGTCATTAAGGGTGGAGCCTTGATGGTCATACGTCAAGCTTTGGGTATCTTACTCAGTTTAATTGGCGTATTATTCATCACTAAAGTTATTGGGCCGGCTCAATATGGACTTTATGGAGTGAGTTATGGAATTGTAAGTTTTCTCGGTGGTTTGGGTATATGGGGCTTGGATGTTTATTTACTACGTAAAACATCTAACCCAGACCAACAGGATTATAACCAAGTTTTTACTCTGTTGCTGTGTATTAGCAGTGTCTTTACACTCACTCTTGTATTAGGGCAACACATTATCGCCCAGATGCTGAACGTTCCAGAATCCGCACCACTGTTAGCAACTTTGGGTTTAACGTTACCTATTTCGCTGTTAAATCTGCCTTTGACAATCAAACTGGATCGAGACTTAAATTTCCAGCGTGTTGCCTATATCGAGTTAATCAGCCAAGTTAGCTATTATGTAGCAGCTTTACCCCTGGCACATTACCTAGCACCTAAAGGGCTTGGTGCTTGGGCACCTGCTGGTGGTTTGTGGCTGCAGCAAATCACTATGGTTTCACTAACTATCATTAGTACCGATCTACGCCCACGCTTATGCTGGAAACCCAGTTTAATACGGGAGATGTTGGTATATGGTTTGAGTTACTCAAGTTCAACGTGGATTTGGCAATTGCGATCGCTCGTCAATCCAGTTATTGTAGGACGTTTTGCTGGGCTTGAAGCTGTTGGTTTTATCGCTTTAGCGATTCGCTTAGCAGAAATGCTTGCCTTTGCCAAGTCTGTCACCTGGCGTTTGGCTATGGCGGCGCTTGCGAAATTGGAGAATGATCCATTTCGCCTACGCAAGAGTATTGAAGAGGGAATGCGTCTACAAGCACTAGCTGTTGGTTTGCCAATGGCGGCGTTTGCAATAGTAGCGCCTGTTATATTACCAGTCGTTTTTGGGAAAGTTTGGACTCCACTGCTGCAAGTTTTTCCGTTGATTGCAATTGGCTATATTTCTAATTCTATCTTCAACTTACATTCGTCAGTCCTTTATCTGTTGGGTAAAAATCTTTCGGTCACTTGGTTTCATACAGCACACATAGTACTTTTTGCCGGAAGTGCCTTTTTACTTGTACCATACTTAGGAATGGTTGGTTATGGCTGGGCAGAAATAGTTGCATTAGGCAGTTATATAGTCATTCATATATTTATAGCAAAAGAAATAGGTAGTCCAAATTACACAGTAGCTCTTGGGTGGGTAACTATATCGGTTGCTGTTCTGATTTTGAGTACAGTGAATGAAACAGTCCGTTATTTATCTTCTGTGTTGCTGCTGCTTCCGCTGCTATCAAGTAAAGAGAGAAACAGCTTGATTGGCTATTTTCAAATACTGAGATCTTAGAGGCTGTTTGTAAAGTGAATTGATGTTAATGTTGAATGAATATGGGAATTATTGAACCTTTCAAAGACGGGTTTTTAGAAATTATCCCAGAAGGTGAGGGCAGCGATTATTGGCATATTGCTGCAATCCATATTAATGGAGAAGTTTTTTGTCCTAGCCCCCGTATTTATCCTTCAACAAATGTTGCGATCGCCAAAGCACGACGAATTTTTGATTGGATATGCAATCATGATCTGGAAACTCGTGGCTGGAGATGCTATTGCGAGGAATTCAAGATGACCTTGTGGCGTCAACCTAAATCATATGAAATCATATCTTAGTGGTTCATTGTTCGCCACATTTTGAAAATTACAGCGCATTGCAAGTAATCGAGGTACAATGCTCTTGTCTCAAAGCAAGGCAGAAAGCCATTTTTACTTCTGACTTCTGACTTCTGACTTCTGAATTCTGCTGTATGTATGTCTGATTTAGAACAAACGCCGCCATACACTTGGAATCCACTCGCAAGATTTTGCGATCGCGCGCCAAATTATGCAAAGTATCGACCAAATTATCCAGCAGCAGCAATTGATGTCATCCTAGAGGGAATGGAAACGCAGTCCCCAATAGTAGCAGCAGACGTGGGCGCTGGAACAGGGATTTCCTCGCGGCTTCTTGCAGAACGAGGAGTGCGTGTCTTAGCAATTGAACCCAACGCTGATATGAGACAAGCAGCTGCATTCCATCCTCTAGTCGAGTTTCGGGAAGGAACAGCCGAAGCCACAGGTTTGAGTGATGCTTCAGTGGATCTAGTGACGTGCTTTCAATCTTTCCACTGGTTCAATCCACAACCAACTCTTTTGGAATTTCACCGCATTTTGAAACCGTCGGGAAGGCTAGCTGCTGTTTGGAATACCTGGGATAAGAATGACGAATTTACAGGACATTACATTCAGTTGATACAAACAGCATCAAATTACCCTCAAGATGACAAGCATCGTACCGCAATGGAATCCTTAGCTAGTTATCACCTGATTGATATCAAACAGTGTGTGTTTACGTACACACAAGATGTCGATTTAACAGGACTTGTTGGTTTAACACAGAGTCATTCGATCATACCGGCTACGGGAGTTGTACTCCAACAACTTATCTCTGACTTGCAACAACTGCACGCACAGTTTTGTGATGAGCATGGTATGGTTAGTTTACTTTACAGTACTAGTCTGTTTCTTGCTAAACCAAAGGCGAATCTAGCAAATTAGCTCAGCAAGGATAGTAAAAATGCAAATTTGTCAAAAACTCTCCCTCCCAAGTATGGGCTGCGGAACTTGGGCATGGGGTAACCGACTGCTTTGGGGATATGACGAAAGCATGGATGACCAGTTGCAAGCCGTCTTTAACCTTTGTGTGAGCAACGGTGTGACTTTATTTGATACGGGTGATTCTTACGGAACTGGGAGATTGAATGGGCGAAGCGAGTCACTCCTAGGACGATTTTCTAAGGAATATCTCGGTTCAGGCAAAGAAAATATTTGCATTGCAACCAAGCTTGCTGCTTATCCTTGGAGATGGACACGCCAATCAATGGTGTCGGCTTGCAAGTCATCTGCCAAGCGGCTGGGAAAAAATGTCGATTTGGTACAAATGCACTGGTCTACGGCGAATTATGCTCCCTGGCAGGAAGGAGGACTTTTGGATGGTCTTGCTGACCTTTATGAGCAAGGACTCGTCAAGGGTGTGGGCTTATCCAACTATGGACCAAAACGGCTCAAACGCGTACATCAAAGATTTGCAGAACGAGGAGTACCAATCGCGACTTTGCAAGTTCAATACTCGCTGCTGTCCACGTATCCCGTTACCGAATTGGGGGTTAAAGATGTTTGTGATCAGCTTGGAATCAAACTGATTGCCTACAGTCCTCTTGCATTGGGGCTGTTGACAGGAAAATACTCCCAGAAAGGTCCTTTTCCAAAAGGCATTCGAGGTTTGCTATTTAGGCAAATGTTACCAGGAATCCGTCCACTTTTGGCAAGCTTACGAGAGGTGGCTCAATCTAGAAACAAAACTATGTCACAGGTAGCCATAAATTGGTGTATTTGTAAAGGGGCTATTCCTATTCCTGGCGCGAAGAGTATGGAACAGGCAAAAGAGAATATTGGTGCTTTGGGTTGGGAACTAAATTCTGGTGAAATAGCAGAGTTGGATCAAGCGGCTGCGAGTGCAGACAAAAAAATGGTGCAAAATATTTTTCAAACTCGATAAAATATTGCCAGAAATCTCGCAAGATAGTTTATATGCTCAACAATTGACTAAATTCCAAATTCTGGGAAGTTAGATAAAAACAGTTTGAGCATAATAGACGTGGTTCGAGGGCATGAAGTGGCTCAAACTAAGAAGAATGTGCAGGTAACGCAGGAACAACAGACTTATCCAACGGACTTTTCATGGTCTTTTTGGTTTGCTTTGCCACTCTACCCCTTTGGCAAACGGCGGACAATTCGCGAAGAAGTTCTCAAGGATACAATTTGGACTTTTGACCAGCTTCAGGGCATTTTCTATGTTGTCGTGCCGATTCGCATGACCATTGTTAAGTTAAATGAAGGGGGTCTGCTTGTCTATGCACCTGTTGCACCGACGACCGAGTGTATTCGCCTTGTCAATGAGTTGGTGGCAGAACACGGCGACGTCAAGTATATCATTCTGCCAACTGTCTCTGGTTTAGAACACAAAGTCTTTGTTGGTCCCTTTGCGAGATGCTTCCCAAATGCACAGGTTTTTGTTACTCCTAAGCAGTGGAGTTTTCCGCTGAATCTTCCACTTAGTTGGTTAGGCTTACCCTCCAAACGCACTCAGGTTCTCCCAGAAGACAGCAGCCAAACTCCCTTTGCTGACGAGTTTGACTATGCAATGCTAAGTCCTATTGAGCTTGGTCCTGGTCGATTTGCGGAAGTTGCGTTTTTTCATAGGCGATCGCACACCTTACTCGTTACAGATTCAGTGGTTTGTGTACCAGAAGAACCTCCGGCGATCGTCCAATTAGATCCATACCCCTTACTCTTTCACGCCAAAGACAAAGCGTCTGACATAGTTGAAGATCATCCGGCAAATCGCCGTAAGGGATGGCAACGTATTTCGTTGTTTGCTTTGTACTTTCGACCAAGTATGGTAGAGATTATGAAATGGGGCGAGGTATTTCGTAACGCCTTTCAAGCACCGGAACGTTCCAATAAAGCTTATTTCGGGTTGTTTCCCTTCCAATGGAACTCAGATTGGAAGTCCTCATTTGATGCACTGCGAGGGAATGGTCGTTTATTTGTCGCACCAATTTTACGAACTCTCATTCTCAACCGCGCACCAAGAGAAACTATCAACTGGGTTGATAAAGTAGCAAGTTGGGACTTTGGGTCGATTATTCCTTGTCATTTTGACTCACCAATTCAAGCACAGCCGCATCAGTTTCGACAAGCATTCTCCTTTTTGGAAGAGTCTTCTGGTAAAGGGTTCAGCAGTAGCAGTGATTCTTTACCAGAGGAGGACTTTAAATTACTCAGGCAACTTGATAAAGGTTTAAATAAGTTTGGTATTTTACCGCCAGCCAAGGAGTTGAAATAAGCCCTATAGCAGTCCTAAATCATTTGTGAACAACAAGATTCCCGACTTATAAAAGAAGTCGGGAATCTGAGTATGCGCGACTTTGACAAATAAAATCGGATTGGTATATGTAAGCATTTTTTTTCAAATTAACTATTATTAACAGTTACCAGTTACCAGTTATCAAGTATCCGCAGTACCAGTTTTCAGTTACCAAGTACCCGCAGTACCAGTTTTCACTGTTCACTGCTTACTGTTTACTGTTTACTGTTCACTGTTCACTGATTCGGTCATCTTCTTTTTGAAATAATTCAAACAAACCAATTGTGCCTACAAAAAAAGTATAAATGCCATATTGTAGTGGCGTCTTTTTTCTTGAAGGTGCAAAAAAAGCTGCGACAACTGCTTCAAGGAAATGGATTGTGACTGCAAAACGTTCAATCCAAAAAACTGGATTCAGGCTGCTTGGTACTTTCGTGTTAGTTAGGACTGCATAAATATTCCATAATTCCAATCCAATTGCACTTGTTATGAGAACTGTAGATAGAACTTTTACAAAGGTAAAAATATTGTTGTTTTGATAGTTTAATTTCATGGTATGTAGTAGGATTTTGGTGTCAATTACTCTTAAGACTCGCTGAAGTTATGAGCGGGTTAATGTTTATTATCTAACATGTGGTTCAATTAACTGAAAAAAACTGTAACTCAGATCTTGCACCTTCCCCTAAGTACGCCTTGAACTGAAGTTCAAGGCTCATAATCAAAGTCCGTTAAAACGGACTGGAATGTATATTGAGTAAGCTTTAGCTTACTTGAGCTTTGAGCCAAAAAAATTATTTATTGGCGGACGGAAAAGCTGGTGCAAGATCTTAGTTAAGTGATGAGAAGAGGTAACTGTGTCAACAAGTCAGAACCCAATAGGGCAGCTTTTGTTAAAATCGATGCTTCGCCTCCTGATTGGAGAGAACAAACTGCAGTTTTATGAAACAATAGATTGGCAACACCAGAGCGATCGCTTCCGACAACCAAACTTAATTTATCCACATTATTACAGCAGTCAGAATTTTCACGGTATAGAAGGCGGGTACCTTAATTCTGTAGCAGCGATAACATATGATCCAGTCACTGCATTTGCTTCGCCACCAAATGAAGCATGGATTCGTCAGCAGTTAATTGGTGTTATTAAGAATCAGCCAAGGAAAATTCTTGATCTTGGTTGCGGCACAGGTTCGGCTACATTGATGTTAAAGCAAGCTTTTGGGCAAGCAAACGTTATTGGATTGGATTTGTCTCCTTATATGCTAGTCGTGGCGGACTACAAAGCGCAGCAAGCGGGGTTAAATATAGAATGGCTGCATGGACTAGCGGAAGCCACAGGTTTTGAAGAAGCTTCTTTTGATTTGGTGACAGCTTCCTTTTTATTACACGAAACACCACCCAAAATTTCTCAGTTTATTTTGCGAGAATGTTTCCGCCTCCTGAAACCAGGAGGACAATTGATTATTTTGGATGGGAATCAAAAAAGGCTGCGTCATGCGAAATGGTTGATAAAAATCTTCAAAGAACCTTATTCGACAGTTTATGCTGCAGAGAGTGTAGACGATTGGATGAAGACGGCTGGATTGGAAGCAGTGCAAACAGAATATGTTGGTTGGATCAATCAAGTCACGAGCGGTATTAAAATTAATTAAGCCAATAACAGCTAGACTCCTTACGAAACACAGGGGCAAAACAAGTCAAAACCATAAGGTAAGAAGTCGTCTTGGAAAGTTTGCTACCGAATAGATAGATTTGAGTAGGTTTTATGTAGCGGAGTAAGATTGATTTTTATGTTTGAACAACAACCAGAACATGTACGACTTCATATTAAAGAGTTAGCCACACAAGCCTCACAAAAATCAGAGCCATCCGCATGGTTTGATGTCTTATATGTCGAAGCCAAAGGTGATGCGGCGCAAATTCCTTGGGCAAAGTTAGCCCCCCACCCCTATCTGCAAGACTGGTTGACTACTCATGCACCATCTGATCAAGGGCTAAGGGCGCTGGTAATTGGCTGTGGCTTGGGAGATGATGCAGAAGCTTTAGCAAAGCGAGGGTTTGAGGTAACTGCCTTTGATATTTCCCCCACAGCTATTGCCTGGTGTCAGCAGCGATTTCCCGATTCGACTGTGAATTATGTAGTTGCAGATTTGTTGGCAATTCCCTCACAATGGCATCTTGCCTTTGACTTGGTTTTTGAATGTCGCAATATCCAAGCTTTGCCCTTGAGTGTGCGCTCAAAGGTTATCTCCTCAATCGCCTCTGTTGTTGCAACCGATGGAACGCTGTTAGTGATTACTCGTTTTCGCGAGACAGAAGCCGAACCCTCTGGTCCCCCTTGGGCATTGTCAAACTCCGAACTGGCACTGTTTGAAAATTTGGGATTACACCAACGAGAGCGTCTTCTGTTTTTAGTGTCCGAGCAGATTGACGTTAAACACCTGCGGATTGAATATTATCGGAAGAGAATAATCTAGGACGCTTACAGCGTAAGACTTTTACCAAAAATCCTGATTTCAGGCATTCTGGAACGAATAAGCTCAAGCGATCGCCTTTGTTATCTCACAACTGGTGTTCCAATAGACAACTTTCGAGTCATGATGTCGAATGATCAAGCGAGCAAGCGATCAGCGATCGCCTTTCTTATCTGACAACTGGTGTTCCAACAAACAAGTTTCGAGTCATGATGTCGAATGATCAAGCGATCAAGGTAGAGCGATCGCTACAATCAAATTTGGGAGGCATTTAAGTCGGGAAGTACTTCCTATGTTTGACACTGCTACTATAAATTTGGTAAGCAAGCAACTTTAAAGTGGAACATGACAACAGTAACAATCTTACCTATATATGATGCCAGTGGTGATAAATCTTATCGTGCTGTTGCAGGTGATAAGCAGTCTATTGGTAAAACTGCGGGACAAGCTCTAGATGCTTTAACCACTCAATTAGGTGAAGATGAATTTAGTGCTTTAGTGTTGCTCCAAAGTTTTCATCCTGATCAGTTTTTCAGTGCCGAGCAACAAAAACGTTTGTCCGATCTCATGGATTTGTGGAGAACAGCACGCGATCAGGGACAGTCGCTTTCAAAAGAACTGCAAGCTGAGTTAGATAGTCTCGTCGAGGCTGAACTCAAAGCAGCAACAGCTCGAACAGCGTCTCTACTACAACAGTTAAACCAATGAATCCTAACGATTAATCGTGTTGTTATTAGGATTTCGCCCATTTCTTTGTCCCAATGCGTCACCACAAAGAAAATTTGTTCTTTCCCTTACACCCCTACACCCTTACCCTTATAAAGGTAGGTATTTTGTATTTGGTCATTTTTTGACGATTTCAGCAAATACTAAAATCTTGAAACGACCAACCTACGTTAAACACTTGAGAATGTTGTCAACTATTTTCGACATTCTGAAAAACCTACCCTTAAAAGACACCCTTACCCCCTTACACCCCTTTCTTGGTCATTGAGCCGCAAGTTGCTATCAGTAGAATTTGGGCTACCTTTAAAATATTGAATAATAGCTCAGTAGATTGCTGATGACTCAGGAAGAATTGCTGCGGGTAATTGAGGAGGCGGCGAGTGAGGGAGCGATGGAACTCGACCTCTGTGGCAATGAGTTGACAGTTTTACCGCCTGAGATTGGCAAGTTGACTCAACTCAAAAAACTGATTCTCGGCAAATATGAGTATAATTACACCGGCAATATTATTGGTACTATCGGGAATAACCTGAGTGCTTTACCTGCAGAAATTGGACAGCTTGATCATCTTGAAGAACTTCAGGTTGTTGATAATCGCTTAAGCAGTTTGCCAGCGGAAATAGGACAACTCACCAACCTGCAATCGCTCGACCTCCGCAGCAATCAACTGAGCGCACTGCCAGCGGAAATAGGACAACTCACTAACCTGCAATCGCTCAACCTCAGGGACAATCAACTCAGCGCACTGCCAGCGGAAATAGGACAACTCACCAACCTGCAAACGCTCGACCTCTGGGACAATCAACTCAGCGCACTGCCAGCGGAAATAGGACAACTCACCAACCTGCAAACGCTCGACCTCTGGGACAATCAACTCAGCGCACTGCCAGCGGAAATAGGACAACTCACCAACCTGCAAACGCTCGACCTCTGGGACAATCAACTCAGCGCACTGCCAGCGGAAATAGGACAACTCACCAACCTGCAAAC
>JAESFI010000065.1_pt1 | contig 148355 bp, 130 predicted proteins | sample 9269361 | NCBI WGS metagenome assembly JAESFI01 (sample SAMN14504119, study PRJNA617095) | algae metagenome | isolation source: Brasilonema angustatum HA4187-MV1 and co-occurring heterotrophs from moss... | place: USA: Manoa Valley, Honolulu, Hawaii | collected 2009-07-20
GCTACCACCACCTTGAATATTAGCAATATCCTCAGAACCGATTTCAGTTATAAAACTTTCCGGATCGTTGAAAAACAATTCAGTTCCTGCGGGTTTTAAATCCTTAACAGTAATATCAGCCATTTGAGTTCTCCTTGAAATCAATGTTTTTTAGTATTTGGACAAACGCTTGTGTTTGATTGCTCAATCTTTAGGTTCGGCTGCAAGTATTACCAATGATGATCACACTGCAAGCTACGCTGCCACCTACACAAACGACGCTACCACCACCTTGAATATTAGCAATATCCTCAGAACCGATTTCAGTTATAAAACTTTCCGGATCGTTGAAAAACAATTCAGTTCCTGCGGGTTTTAAATCCTTAACAGTAATATCAGCCATTTGATTTCTCCTTTCACATTTGAATGGTTTTTAGTATTTGTTAATCAAATACTTTTGTTTGCTTCATGATTAAATACTAAAAAATCTCCTTACGTAATTCAAGCATTTTTGCTCTATTTTAGGAAATAAAATCTACATTTTGAGGTGACAAGAGAGTTGTTTCTACCTTTAATTTAAAAAAAATAATTATATAAAAGTTATATAAATAGAGCTTTTTTGTAAAAACTACTTGTAGGGGTAGATGAAGTTGATAAGTGTATCAACTGAAAGTAGTAGAACTAAATAAAGCAATAAGAAATGTCTCTATCCTAAGTAAGAGAAATAACTGCAATAATTATTTCTCCAGAAGTTTGAAATGTTAGCAAAACCAATAAAAAAGCCCAAGAGGATTCTTGGGCTGAACTAGAAAAGTTTGAATGTGCAATTTTTTTAGAGATTTGAAGTATCAATCACATAGCTTGACTGGTGCATAGATGTCTTCAGAGTTGGCATTGAGGTAGGCCCGCTGCCAGTCAATTCCCAATCGGGAGAATTGCTCAAAAATAAAGGTCAACCTCGCCTCTGGTGAGTCATCCCCTTTGTCGCAAGCTTCCAGCAATCCATTAGCGACTATCTGACACCGATTCATCCCAAAGCTTTCTCGGTCAGTAAACTTGTGGTCTGGTTCTTCTGCTAACCCCAACCCTGGTGCAAGCAGCTTGGTGAATAAGGGAACTTCTGGCTGAAAATGCGATCGCAATTGGTAAACTGTCGAAATAACAGAGGCGATCGCTTCATAGTCGCTCTTGTCAAAGTACAAAACTCCTGAGTCGTAGCGCTTGTAATCAGCTGGGTTGTACAAAACCTTGAAGTTAAAAGGAATAGCCATTTCGTTCAGATGCTGCGTGAGAGCACTCATAACCGCAACTGCACCTTCTGAAGTCAAATTGAAGTAGATTCGCACAGTCTGCTGATGACCCTCTAAATTGAGACGAATTGGTCCTGCATTGCCCACCGCCACATAAAAACCGCTTTGGAGCAGATTTTTCGGCATGCGGATAGCCACCTGTTCACCCACCACAACAGTAGCTTGTGCTGATTGCAGATGCCGATCGCGCTCAATATGTAACCTTAGACCATTCTTAGTCACGGCTACGCTGCCATCACTTTCTTCCCAGAGAACATACCAACAAGAGTCAAAGTAGCCAGTGCCGCTATTACTTTCGTGCAAGCGATTGTAAAAACCCAAGTCTACTCCCAAAAAAGTATTGTTCTCTAAGTCCAGTGGCAGAGGATTGGAATCTGTTAGGCGTGCGTGGGTAGTTCGCATACCACCGTTGTAATAGATGCCGTAGAGAAAAGAGCGCAGTTGCAGGCTCACATATTTGCACTGAATCTCTACAGGGATTTGCTGAAAGCGGGCGATCGCCTCTGCTGGCAGTTCAAAGGGTTTGTAATCTGGATGACGAATGCTGAAGTCAGACTCGATCTGAACCTTGCTCGCAATTTCTTGCAGAGCATCCAGCACTCGCTTAGTTGCTACATCTGGCTGTTGAATTAGAGAATCTAGTAATTGTGTCATGGTTGAGTTGCGACTAAACATCTTAAGCAGCAGTACAGCTCAAACGTCCAGATTCAGCAGCAGCAGTGCCAAAAGTCGTTGACATGGATTGTTCTGGACGGCATAACAATGTCTTAGCTACCTGAAGCATGATTATTGCGATATTGCCGAAGGTTTTCTGAAACTGAATCATCGCCAAAATCTGTTGAATCAATACAAGACCGGCAAATTGCACCACACGCCGCAAGAAATCAGGGCGCTGTTGTAAGATTTCTGGGAAGGTGTCGAAATAAGCCAAGGTCAGAACAGCGATCGAAGGCTGAAGCACCTCAAGGGGAGTCGCCGCTAGGCGTAGAGATTCTTCAATACTGAGTGCATTGCTGATCACCAAGCTACTTAACCAAATTTCCAGATAGCTGGCGATAAGTGTTCCCAAATCAAAAGCAGGGTCTCCCCAATTACAGCGCTCCCAGTCAATGAAGCGCACAATGCTGTCACCGGATTGCTGCCAATTGGTGTGCAGGAGAATATTGTTCAACTTCAGGTCATGATGCGTCAGGCAACAAGGAGCGAAAGCGCTGCCCAGTTCTCTTATCGCTTGCCCCAAGCTGTCGTAGCGCTGATAGAGCGAAAAGAATTTTAGCGCATCTGCGGGTACTCCTCCAAAAATTTCCGGTCCAATCCGTTCCAGCCCCCGAATCAAGTTAAGCACTTGACCAGTGAGGGCGTCCTTTTGATTTTGATGGAAGAATTCCCGATAGTTCTGACGATTGAAGCTGGCACGATGGATAGTAGCTAAAACAGTGCCAATTGCAGAGGCGATTTGGCTTGGGAAGTTCTTTTCCTGAGCGTAGAAATCAGTCAAATCTTGATAGTCATCCAGATACCTGAAGACAAGAATCGAATTCTCTGGGTCAAAATTGAGCACCACCGGCAGCAATGGGCGAAGGTGATCCAGTTCTGGAAATTGGTTTAAGAACTCTTGAACACGCCATTCGCCTAAAAACTCACCAAATGTTTTCCCATCCTGATAGTACCGCTCTTGCTTGACAAGGAGTTTAGAACCATCTGGTAAACTCACTCTCAAGTTAAAATTCTTGGCAGCTACTAATTCAATCTGGAGCTGGGTTTGTTGTTCGGTGGTACAAAGACCCTGACTAAATAAATAATTGCCTACGTTTTGGGAGCTTAACAGTAGTGTCATTATACTTTTAAATCGCTATATTTATTGATGTTGATGTTGAGAGAACATGGGAGATTAGGCTCAGAGGAAGATTGTAGGTCGCCAATTGTGATGTGGGTGCTTTCCTTGGACGTTACTTTCTCTACTGTCTGGGTTCCTCGAGTCGAAAGCCCCATTTTTTTCAGCAAAAGGTTAATGTTGCGATCACTGACCGAAATCCCCAACTCTTTCTCCAAGTGCTTGCTCAACCAATGGGCTGTCCAAGTCTGAAACGAATATCCATAATCACGGGGACTATGGGTAACCAGTTCTTTCAAACGCTGCAAATATTCTTCATTAACTGCCTTCGGACGACCAATTGGAGACTCTTGCCATTGGTGCGCCATTCCAGTACGTGCTATGTGCATCCAATGCCGTGCTGTTGCTGGACAACACCCCAAGGTTTGACAAATTTCGGTTTGAGATTTCCCCGAATCTGCGAGCAACATAATTTCAATGCGTTGGCGATAAGACTCAGGTAAATCCTTATGCAAACTTTTTTGCAGCATTTTGCGCTGAAACGGTGTTAAAAATTTACCTGTTGCATTGTCTATTGCTTGAGTGTCAGGTTTTGTTCGGTCATGAGACATAGTAAGTAAAATTAGACTGCTTGAAATATCCCTAAAAAATTAATGATTTTTTTTTAAGATTAATGCATTTCAAATATGCTATGCTCTTACTTCAAACTCATTAAATAATTTGCAATAAAGCTCTGCTTGGCTTTAAATTGTTCTTAATCTTTTTTTATACTTTCGTTAATTATGTTAAAAATCAAGCTTTTTCAGTTGATTTTTCCGACACAATAAAAGGAGATATGTCTCCAAATAGGAATTGGCCAACCGACGTTAACAATACTAATTGCTAATACGAGTAAAGCGATCACAAGGTGCGCCCTATGCCTGACTCACTTCGTGAGTCCCCTGAACGGAGTTCAGGGCAACAAGCGGAGCTTGTTGAGGTATAAACGGGCGATCGCTCATGCGTTGATGCATCTGCTGCCAGTGCCAAACGCTTTTCGTTCTCCGGCCTTTGGCTTAAAATCCAGCATAGCAGTGGACTAAAACAGGATGTGATATCAAGTGTTGCCCGTCCGGTTTTTGTTTTATCTTCCCCGTCTCGATACCATTCCCGTAGTTGCTGACGCACAGTATTTTCCTTTTTACCCAGTAGTTCTGCTAAAAAGACTGAAACTGTTGTCAACCCGCGCTTATTGCATCATTACCATTCCAAAGCTCCACATTGCCAGTACGACAGCTTGAGGCTTTAGTTGTTTCGCATTTTTTCAATTACTTTTCTCGTCCATTCTCTTAATTCCTTACTTTTTCCTACCTGCATTCACTTTATTACACCCTGGATTATCCTCTGCTTTTGCCTTAAATATTTCTGCGGACTTCCATCAGATAAGTATTTTACCTGCTTCTCTATGCCTTTCTTAAATACTTACCCTTGAAAGGTGTAAGGAACCCCATCAATAAATTGAGGGGCTTGATACAAGGACGCCGTATTTCTCGCACCATGTGTCTCGAAATACATCTTTTTTCTTTTCCATGTTTAAAAACAGGAGCCAGTGCCGTGGGCGAGTCTCTCGACTTGAGGCATCTGGCGTGGGCTTGTTCCTTTTCGGGGCTAATTATCCCTTACACCCCTACACCCCTATACCCGCCCCGAAGGGGCTTGGTCAACAATTACGTTGGGGAGCAAGCAAAATGTATTTTATTATACTTTAAAACTTCTGCCTTCTCCTTCAAAGACGCTGCGCGAACGTACTTCTGCCTTTCTTTTTGACAGACATTAATAAAGGAGTTTTGTCTTTTTCAGTTAATTCGTCGCTCTCCCCTGCTTCCCTTGAATAGTCACATCTATCGGCATCACTTAGCAAGCTAGCTGCGTGTAATAGCGGATTAATATTACTTTGATTACCCACCACCAGAGTCACCATATTTTCAGGCTTCAAGTATTGCTGCGCCACTCGTTACACATCAGCTGCTGTGATAGCGGCGATCGCACAGCGCGCATACCCCTTGTTGATTGTAACGTCGTGCCAAACGGCGAATCCATTCCCGGCTGTAGCCTCTTACTTCCGCTACTTCTGCTGTTGTTTTCTCTTTGGCGCGAGCAGCCAAATTATTTGATAGTGACGGCTTTCAACTAGGTCAGAGCACTGACGATAACGTTGTTCGAGTTCTTCAACCCCCAAGTGCGGTTGAATCGTTACAAGTTTCGGCATTGGCGATCGCTATTGGTATATGCACACATATTTTATTAAACACTATTCATCCGGACTTGATATCACAGGTCCTGCTGTGAAGCGGTTGCGATCGACGACCACATGACCTCCTACTACTGGAATCGCGCCAAAGGGAGCAAGTGCCTCGATTGCCTGAAAATTTGTTGTTGCCCGGTAACCAGTCAATAAGCCCGCAGCAGCCAACGTCAGGCTACCAGCGCAGATGCCGATGATATACTTGGCGCGATCGCCTCGGTCAGCGAGAAATGCCAACGTTTCTTCATCAGACAAAAGATTGGTTGTAGAGGCTCCAACACACAGAACATCGAGGTTTTGGGGACAATCGGCAAAGGTGGTCGTAGCGTGCATCCCTTCCCGATGCACCATGCCAGAGGATTCAGTATTTTTCTGAGGGTTGGTGTGCTTCCAGAGGAAGTGAATGTCGCAATTTGGAGCATCACAGAACGCTGTGTAGACACCGATAATGTCGGGAACAAAGCAGTTCGGGTCTGCAAGAATACCAATTTGTAGGCGATCTAGAGCTTGGGTCACTTTGTTTCTCCTGGATGTGAATTCTTTTCGGTATTAGGCATAGCATCTATGCTAGAAATACGACTGGGTTATGCCTAGACCTCAATCGAGTACACTTTCTGCCATTGCCATAGTGGCAATTCCTTTGCAGCTTCTGTTTGAAGCTATCGACCAAGCTGAGAGTGAACAAGATCTGCGAGTGGACATTGTGGGTTGTGCCCTAAGGAAGTGTAGATAGGTAATAAGTTGTAGCGCTTCATATCGCCAAAATTGCGGGCACCAATTTCAGCACTCATATACCAACCGTTAAAGGTTCTGGTGCAAAAATACCAGGACGACTCGTTTTCCAACAAAAACGCTTGCCGCTGAGCTGACCAAACCGATGAATTAGACCACGACACCTAAGTGCTTCCCTATAGCTCAGCTAGTAGCGGACTGTAGTTTGCGCGATAGACGGAGTTCGCTAGGTAGCGCGTCATGAAATTTCGGATGATCGGCGGGAGATTTCGTATCTGGTCCCGACGGTGGGTCTGTTCATGTACCCAGCGAATCCGAGTGATCCGTTGGGTTGTATATTCATCCAGTACTTGCGCGACGTCTCGCTCCGACACGATCAACTTGGACAGCACGAGTGCGTCCTCAAAAGCCATTGCTGCACCCGACGCCATATTGGGTGATGTTGCATGGGCAGCATCGCCGATGAGTAAGACCCTACCCGAACCCCACGGCTCCTGCAGGATGTCCTCGATGACACCAAAGTGGATCTGTTCTGAAGACTGGAGTTCTGCCAGCGCTTCAGGCACTGGACTGGCGTAAGATCCGAAGCGCGATCGCAGCCGCTCCAGTCGTCCTTCTAGAGGATCATCAAGAGGCTGAGCGATTGCAGCGTCAGCGTAGCAATATACTTGACCGCCACCGACTGGGATGAACAGAAAGACTCCACGGTGCCCGGCAAAGACGGTCCATCCCGTTATCGATGGCGGACACGACACCAGGAACCGCCAGCCCACCTGACCACAATAGCGGGGCTGCGAGTCCCCGAAGATCAGCTTGCGAATCGATGAACGCACACCATCGGCACCCACCACGAGATCGTAGAGACTCTCGGTTCCATTGCTGAATTGAACTGCAACGAGGTTCTCACGCTGCTCAAGTGCAACCACGGTTGTCGAGAAGTGAAGCTGTGCAGTTCCCAAGGCCTCGACCATGATGCTCTGGAGCGCAGTTCGGCGAATACCCACACAGGGACCGCAGCTTGCCCATACGCTTTCAGTATCGATCGTGGCTAGCTTTCGACCCCGATCATCTAGCAGTGTCTGAGTCCGTATCAACGAACCTTGGCGAAGGACCTGGTCGAACAGATTCAACGACCGAAGCGCACGCATCGCATTTCCAACAAGGTAAATACCCGCACCATGAACAGACCATGCCGCCTGGCGCTCCACGATATCGGGATTCAGTCCCTGACGCTTGAGGGCAATAGCAAGACTAAGCCCAGCCATGCCGGCTCCAACGATGAGAACACGCTCAATTTTAGGCATTTTGGTAATCCTTCCGACTTGATCTGTATTGGAAGCTGAAAGAGACCGAAGCGAGGTGGGAGATCAGTTCATGAAGTTTGTGCAACCTAACGCTAGACTTCAGCGGCTCTTTGCCCGCCGCGCATGCGGTTCAACCGACAGCAACTCAACTGCTGATTGGACTGAACTGATTCTATCTAACACCCAAAACGGGATTGTAGACAGAAAGATTTCTGTACAACATACCCCTATATGCAATCAAAAGAGTACCCGATCGAGGTCTGGGCAGAGTGGGTTGCCATCCCTAGTATACCGAACTGCTGCTGCCCGATTAAACGCTGTGCAACCAATGCACTCCCTATTGTCTGACTTGCGATCGGCGACTGCAATCGGACCAGAAGCTTACTATCAATTCGTAGCTGAAGGTCGAATACAACCCCATCACGCAGAAGCGTTTGGTTTTTCTCAGGACACGCTCAAGCTAGAGCAGGGAGAGGAAATTCAGTGTGATGTTGTTGTATTCTCTTTAGGTTCGCTGACTTCCGTATTTCCCTATTAATAGATAGGAGTTGAAATGGAGATAAGCGAATTCATTGTTTGGAAACAAGTTGATTTATTGTGCTTATCATTTTAACCATTTTTACAGTTATCTATGTCATTTTGAAATCTTCTTTAGTTTTTATTAGGAAATAAGATGCGTTTCCCCTGCACCCGAGGCAGTTTTCATTTTTGCTCCCGATGGGACGCTTCTGGGGAGTATTGAAACGGGTGTACGAACAAGCAATTTAGCCTGGGGAGAAGATGGTCACAGCCTCTTTATTACAGGCAACACAGCCATCTATTGCATTCGCTTGACTGCCACAGGCGAGGGATACAGGACTTAAGCAACTGGCACAAAAGGGGGGGCGTGGTACAACCCTGCCCCACGGTAATTTAAATCAGACCAAACACATATAAACGTCTGGACGTTTTAGTTGTTAATCTTAAACACAGATTCAACTGTTGATTTAATCGAATCCCCTGCGTCCTTTAGCCTTTGTACTATGGGCTGCTTATTCTGCAAAAAGACTCGCGCACAGTTGCGTCCTGGCATTCCTGAAATTGAACCACCAGGATGAGTGCCTGCACCTGTCAAATACAAACCCGAAATGGGTGTTTGGTAGTTGGCAATCTCTGGCAAGGGACGGAAAAATACCATCTGATCTAAAGTCATATCAATATGATAGTAATTTCCTTTATACGCGCCTAATCTTTCTCCTAGTTCAGCCGGACTTTCCACGCCACGGGCGATAATTGCGTCCTTCACATTTGGTGCGTAGTCTGCTAGCTTATCAATCACCTTGTCTGCGACTTTGTTTTTTAATTCATCCGTCCACCCTGTACCATTTAAACCAGTACCTTCTGCACCTGCGACTTGATACGGACAGAAAAACTCAATCCATGCGGTATGCTTACCAGGAGGTGCCATTGATGGATCTAGCACTGTTGGCACAACGACATACATTGAGGGATCAGAATCTGGAATTTCTCCTAAACTACATTTGCTATGAGCCTGTTCTACATGAGCAACAGAATCTGCAATTAAAACAGAGCCAATCAAGTATTCGTCTTTGTGTTCGTGGTGCTCAAAGCGCAGTGGTTCGTTTAAAGCCAAGTCTATCTTGAGGATAGTTTCGTTGTTGTTGACAATGCGGCGTTCTAATCTTTCGCGTAAATCTGGATCAGCAGCATTTACATCGCTGGTATCCATTAATTGTAAAAACACACGCTTGGCATCAATGTTTGAAATCACTGCGTGCTTAGCACGGTATTCTACGCCATTAGCCACCCGCACACCAACAGCACGATTATCATCAATCAAAATTTTCTTAACGTGCTGGTCTGTCAGGATAACACCACCTTTACTTGTAACCAAATTTACTAAGGCTTGCGTTAATGCACCAGTACCGCCACGCGGTCTAGTCATCCCTGGATTATGACGCATTGCCATCATAATTGCACCAATACCAAGGGTTTTTTGGGAGGGAGGCGCACCAAGTTCTGATGCAAGTCTTGCCAAAGGTGCTTTGAGAAATTCTGAATCAAACCACTCGTTGACAATATCCTCACCGCTGGTTAGCATATTGCGAATAAAGTCCAGCGTCTTATTGGTAGAACCAATTACCGAAAATAAATCTTTTAGCTTTGCAATGTCGTAGTTGCCAAGAATATCTAAGACAGATTTCGGTGGTGCATTAAACATGGGAATCATCGCACCAATCGCCTGCTGCCAGTATTTTGTAAATTCTAGATATTTTTTGGCATCGCGTTCACTGTAACGCGCAATTCCGGCACTCGTTTTTTCTACTGATTTATGAGCTAAGAAATATTTGCCATCCGGATGCGGACAGAAAACAACTGGATCGCACTCCAGATATTGCAAACCATATTTTTCCAGTTCTAATTCTTGTACAACTGGTCCTAGATGAATAAACTCGTGGTCAATAGCACACAAATTAAACTTAAATCCAGGAGCTTCTTGTGGTAAATATTCTTCTGTTGTTGCCCCACCACCAGGAATAGGACGTTTTTCCAATAGTAGCACACTATAGCCAGCCTTGAGTAAATAAGCAGCACAAACTAAACCGTTGTGTCCTGCTCCGATAATGACAACATCATACTCTTGCATAAATGAAAATTCGTGCCTATACGTTCCTTTACGAGGTTACAAATTATGACTTCTAATTCCATCATTCGCCAGTTATAGAAATGAGAGAATACAAACAAATTAGCTAACCACTAATTGTAAGAAACAGCAGACAATTAGTAATTAGCGGTTGTATAATGTGCCCTACACTTTTACAATAGGTCGTTATTCATAGAGTTTTTCTCAAGACTCGCTTGAAACTAAAGATTGTGCTTTGTATGAACCTTTGGTTTCTGGTACCAACATCCAGAAAATAACAGTAGCAACAGCGGCGATCGCAGCCAAGCCAAGAAAAGCAATATTGTAGCCAGCCTTTTGTACAACAAACCCAGCTAGCAGATTACTCAGACCAGCACCTATACCAATAGCAGTATTTAGTGCCCCTTGTGTGATATTAAACCGACCTGTACCTTTAGTTAAATCAGCGACCATGAGTACTGAAAGTACACCAAAAATACCGCCAGCAACTCCATCTAAAATCTGTACAGAAACCAAGAAATAAGGATTATCTGTTAGAGTGTAAAGTACACCACGAATTGGCAAGACAGCAAAGCCAAGTAAAAAGACTGGTTTTCTGGCAGCATGTGCAAAACGACCAGCCAAGCTAGCAGAAGGAATCATCACTAACTGGGCTACGATGATGCAAGCTGACATATAAAGTGTAGCTCCTGTAGCTTTGCCTTCTGCAAGTCTCTGACCGACGAGTGGTAACATCGCTGCATTGGCAAAGTGAAACAGAATTACTGCAAGACAAAATAAAAGTATGCGGCGATCGCTGAATAATTGCATAAACCCAGAGACTTGATGCCCCTCTTTTTCTGCACTATCCTCATCCTCTTCTTTTGCACCACGCGCTAATTTGTGGTCAATTTCCTTTTCGCGAATCCTCGAGACGGCAACTGCGCTAGCCGCCGCCATCGCTGCTACCAGAAAAAAGATACCTTGGCGAGTAATAAAAAAACCTATTAAACCAGCCAAAGTCGCTGCAAGTACATTGCCTGCATGATTAAACGCCTCATTGCGACCAACTCGACGATCGAAATTATCATGTCCTACCAGTCCCAAGCTAATAGCAGCGATCGCAGCTGGAAACACCGCTGCTGCCAAACCAATTAAAATTTGACCACCAATGACTATCGGAAAAATCGGGAAAAGGGCTATTACGATGCAACCAATAGATACAAGGGTTGCAGCCACTATAATCAATTCTCGTTTTTGACGCAGTCGGTCTACCAACCCACCTATTGGTGTTTGGGCAATAACTGTTGCAACAGTTGAAGCGGACATTGCAATCCCAATATCTACTGGATTCCAATGTTCTGAAGCTTTTAAAAAAATAGCTAGATATGGTCCTACACCATCACGCACATCAGCTAGAAAAAGGTTTAAAAAATCGAGTGCTCTTAAACTTTTTTGGCTTGGTTTTCTACTTTTTTCTTGCATGAAAATAACTCCGATTACCAAAATCATTTAATCATTGAAAATTAGACCAGTCTATATCTCTAAAAGTATAGTTTTAGGTTTATTTTTCCTGTATAGCAGTTAAGCTGATACAATCTTTTACTGTTCAAATTTAGTTAAAATACCTCCTTTTATTACTAAAATTCATAACAATCAGAAGGAAGGAAATTGTTTAAGACGAGCATCTACCAAAAGGAGCATCATCTCTTTTTGTATTTCCATCTTTCTGATTTGCAACACGATATCTTCATATTTAAAATATGGTAAGTTTACCAATTCTTTTATTTTTTGCATTAAGGCAACAACCACTTCAAGTGAAACTCCTTCTCCTTGAGTACAGTTAAAATATTCTAGAATGATAGGTTTATCGTCAGTACGTGGAGAATATTGTGCTGTAAAACTTAATGGACGAGTATTTCCATCCTCTGTTAATTTCACTTTTAACGCCACTGTCATTTTGTTATCCTCTAGTAGCTTCATTTGTATCTCCTCTGGATATAAAGAGACAGTTTTACCATCGGCATTAAACTCAAAGCTTGGCATTTTGCTACGGATAAACTCGGAAGTCATAGCACGGTTAATATCTTTTTCTGTCATGACAACACGAATAGTGATATTAACTGGTTCATTCAGTTCAACTTGACCAAAGAGAACACTGAATGGATTAACTGCGACATTATCTATTTGCAGCTTGATTTCCTGTATGCGAATATCTTGTTTGACCAATCCCTGACCTTCAACTGAAACTCCATCTACTAGCCCCTGCAATAACTTCAGAAAATTAGTTTGTATATCTACGTCTATTTTGTCTGCTGTATCTAGCTGTTTAGAAAGTTGCTTCTCAGCTTCGCGGGAAAGCATTTGTTCTTCTATACGTTGATATTCTGACATGAGTGAATGATTTCCTAGTATGGTGTCACTGCTTAATTTTGACGCCAACAACTGAGGAGTGTATCTACATCAGGATATAGAAGATATAAAAAAGCTGAATTTGTTGACTTTCGCCTAGAAAATGTGTTTATTATCTGACATCAAATTGAGAAATCATCTTTGCTGTCTCAAGACCTTTTCACAAAAAATGAGGTCATGTAGGACTCATATTTAATTTGTGACTAAGCTAGGTACACTTTCTGTAAAACTTAAGCGTTATGCGTTCCCTACTTCCACGAGTAAATTCACACTCATCAAACCGGATTCCTATACTTATTTTGCTTTAGTTTATAGCAAAATAAATTATAATAGGATAAATTCGATTTTCAATCACCTTACTGGTGGTACTTCATTATTAAAGTAGTCTTCTAAATGAGAAATAGGCTTTAAACCGACAGCATCTTCAGAGAGTTCTGTTACTAATTATTCATCAAAAGAAACATACATGATTTCCTCATGTACTGTAATATTAGGTGACAAAGAGAACTATAGCAATCCGTGCAGGAGTTGTAAAATTATTCGTTGAGGTGGGGAACAGAGAACAGGGAAGAAGAATATGCAAATGTACTTTGTTTTTTCACAAATGAAATAGGACTGCTATAGTCTATAGTCATGCGTTGAGGGGTCATGAACTTATTCGTTGAGGCGACGCAATTTGCTCTTGTCTTTAAGATTGATTTCCTTTGTTTAAGGAGCGATTGCCACATTGCGTTCATTCACCTTTAACGTAGTAGCTTTAATCACCTCACCGTATTTATTGCGAGTACCAAAGCCTTGTACCTGAACTTTGTCACCTACTTGAGCCGTATTAACAAGTTGATTACCAGCATGAGGTGGAAACTTCACTTGTACTCCCGAAGAAAGAATCACGCCATTAATTTCTCCTCGCTGTCCTACCAACCATTGTTGGGCTGTTCCTTCGGCTGATAAATTGCTGTAATCATTGGGGGTAGGTGGAGGTGGGGGTGGTGCATCGGGAGTTGGTTTGTTTGCGATTGTCTGCTGGGTTTGACGATTGGTGATTTCGTTTGCTTTAATTTCTTGTCCAAAGGGCGTGGATACACCCGTTTTTCCTGTTACGCTGATATCAGTTCCTAAACTGATTTGTGCAACTAAATTTCTGTTCAGATGTGGTGGAATTTTCACTTGCACTTTATTGTTGAGCAATAACCCATCTACTCTACCTTCAGGGTTGAGCAGGTATTGCTGAATTTTACCTGTCAATGTAGTAGCATCATTGTCTGGAGGAACTGGTAGTGAATCTGGAGGAGCTGGTAGTGAAGTACTTGCACGACTCTGGTCGAAATTGCTAGGATTTGGTCGTACCGAACTGATTTCGGACGAACTTGCACTCCAAGCTGGATTTCTGGTCATGGCACTGTAAGCCCATATACTACTGAGGGCGATCACCACCCCCACAGCTCCACTGCCGAGCATCAGCCGCAGGTTACGCCGCTGTGTTTGATCTTGCATCTGTTTTGCTTGCATCAGTTTTAACGCTTCCTGAAGAGCCTCTGGTGAAATATTTGCTTCTGCTGCTGCCTGCATCAATTCTGCCGTTGAGTAATCTTGATGTCGCTGCGCGTGTAACTTAGCAGCAAGGCCAAACACATCAGCAGCCGTTTGACTAGATATACGATCATTAAGGTGATTCATGATGGGGTCTTTGTGAATGGATGAGAAGTGATTCGTCACACAACGCCTGATTCATAATTATGTTGTGCAAAAATCGTGCCAAAGATACAGGTTAGATACATTTGAGTAAGGCAAGATAAGAATTGAAACAGATCACTGTTCAATGAACCCAATTTTTGATGAAACTTCGACGCTGGACACTGCGGCAGCAGCTCACCATCCTGACTATCCTATTTCTAGGTTTGAGCGCGGTAGCATTATTGCTGTTAGTGCAACTGTTTGAAAGTTTTGAAGGCGCGGTGGTGGCTCATAATCAGCAAGAACTTGCTAAAGCCAACACGCGTTTAATCAAGCTGTTCTGGGAATCGAATCTTTTTAAGGGGGGAGTCTCGAAAGGGAACATCAATAGACCTTTAACAGAGCTTTCCACTGAAGTATTGGCGAACTTTGGGCGAGTTGAAGGTGGCTTTTACCTGTTACAGGGAGATCAGCTTCTGGGCTATGCTTATCCCACACACGGTGGACCTGTGCCCAAAAGCGATATTCCACCAGCTGAACGAGATACAATTCTCCAACTGGCACGACGGGCAACGAGTCAAGGATTGCCTCAAGAATTCGTCCTGCGTCCTAAGCTGGACGTTGTGGTGGTGCGCGCAGATCCTCTGCCACTTTGGGGAGCGGTATGGACAATGAAGCGGATACCTCGCACAGAGGACAGCCAGCAAAAAATTCTTAGCGTACCAGTTGTCTTGGGAATGTTGGTGGTTGGTTTTTGGACTTTTGCCATTGCGCTCCAGCTACAGTGGGGTGTGCAACGGCTCCAGCAGAGCATTAAGGCAATGGAAGCAAATCAGGCAAATCAAATTCCACCCCTACCTGCCGAGATGGGAATGTTGGGAGACGCCATCAATACAATGCAGTCCCGTCGTCAAGAGTTAGAGCAGCGTCTGCATCGCGTGGAACGACTGGCTTCACTAGGACAGTTAGTAGCGGGTGTTGCTCACGAAATCCGCAATCCCCTGGCTAGTATGCGTTTGAATTTGCAGTACACTGATCGGCAACTGCGAAAGCAAGGCTTAACTACATTGCCTATTGATAGTCTCTTAGAACAAGTAAACCGTCTGGAGCATCTTGTACAAAGACTTTTATATTTTGACAAAAATCAGCAGCAGGAGGCTTTAGCTCTGACATCGCTAGAGAACATTGTCTTGGAATCTGTCTCGCTGTTGCGTCTCAAAGCTGAAGAACAGGGGGTAGACCTAGTTTACCAAGCTCCCGCCCACCCAATGCCAGAAATTTCTCTGCGTCGTCGCGAACTGGGACAAGTGATGGTCAATTTAATTCTCAACGCCATTCAAGCCAGTCCTGAAGGAGAACAGGTGACGGTAGGAGTGGAAGAGGAGTTAGGCGCTCAAAGTCAGCAAAAAGAGCGTTACTTTGTGGCTTGGGTAAAAGATAAAGGACCTGGTTTACCGCCAGAAGAGCAAGAACGCATTTTTGACCCGTTCTACTCCACCAAACCAGAAGGAACAGGACTGGGACTCTCAATCAGTCATGAGATTGTAACTCGACATGGAGGATATATCCAGGTGGAATCATCTCTAGGAAAGACACGATTTAGTGTTTTCTTACCTTACGACTAACGCAAAAACTCTCTCAAACTTTTATTTCTTTGTGTCCTACCCTGCGGGAAGCCACTAGCCCCTAAGGGGCAAAGCAACCTTCGGTTCGCTAGCCCCGGAGGGGGCGCTGCGCAAACGCTAACGCCGGGGGGATACTCCCCCCGGCAGACTTTGGAGCTGCGCAAACGTGTCTATGCGGTTCATTTTCTCTTCCAAATTTCTCATGCAAAATTAAAAATGGCTAAAATCCTAATTATTGATGATGAAAGAGCACTGCGGCAGGCGATCGCCCAAATTCTTCAAGATGAAGGATATGAGGTGCTGCAAGCGGCAGATGGAGAGCAGGGTTTGAAGATCCTGTTGGACAACACAACTCATCCTGATCTCGTCTTTCTGGATTTGAAGATGCCCAAAACCCAAGGAATCGCAGTCCTAAAAACTCTCGAACAAAGACTGTTTGAGTTACCTGTGATTGTCATGACTGCTTATGGTACCAGTCGCACAGCAATTGAAGCCATGCAGTTGGGTGCTTACGATTACCTGACCAAACCTTTTGATTTAGAAGACTTAGTTAATATCACCCAAAAGGCACTTGCGCATCACCAAGAACCTGTGTATCAAATGGGGGAGTCGGACTTGCAGAGTTTGGAGCAGTCAGACGAGTTATTGGGGCGATCGCTCGCTATGCAAGAAGTCTTCAAACTCATCGGGCGGGTTGCTCCAGGAAACACCACTGTTCTAATCACAGGAGAGTCGGGCACTGGTAAAGAATTAGTTGCTTCCACACTCCATACTACCAGTCCTCGTCGTAAAGGACCGTTGGTGAAGGTTAACTGTGCCGCCCTCCCAGAACATTTGCTAGAAGCTGAATTATTCGGACACGAAAAAGGTGCTTTCACCGGAGCGAATCACCTGCGAATTGGTCGATTTGAACAAGCAAACGCTGGTACAATTTTTCTCGATGAAGTTGGGGAACTCAGCCCTGTTATTCAGGGTAAGCTGTTGCGTGTCTTACAAGACCACTCATTTGAACGGCTGGGAAGTAACCAAACTCGTACCGTAGATGTACGGATTCTCGCTGCTACGAATCGGAATTTAGAGCAAATGGTTAAGCATAACCAGTTTCGGGAAGATCTATATTACCGCTTCAACGTAGTCCGGATTGATATGCCACCATTGCGCGATCGCCCGGAAGATCTTCAACAGCTAACCCAGTACTTTTTGAGTACGATCGCTTTGCGCCGAGGACTCAAGCGCTTGGCACTCACAATGGCAGCAATGGAAAAACTCACAAGCTACCATTTTCCTGGAAATGTGCGCGAGTTGCAAAACACACTCGAACGTGCTGCCGTGCTTTCTGGTGGACGTGCTATTTTACCAGAGCATCTGATATTGAGTCAACAATCACAACCAGAGTAGGAGCAGAAAATCATGTCTGCACTTATATCCACACCTTCGGTAGAAACCCATTTAGAGACTCAAGCAGTCCTTTATCCAAGCTTGCGCTATCTCGTGCAACTGCTGCCCTTGGATCATCGACGGGTTATTAAGCATCTGAGAAATGAAGTTGAACAAAATCCCTTTTTGCGTCGCACGACGAGTTCTGGCAATGGAGAAACTCTGGTGTCAGATGTTTTACCAGATTGGTATACTCCAACAGCAGCAGAACTTAGTCTTCAAGAACATCTGCAAGGACAAATTTCAGCCCTCAACCTATCCTCTCGGCAGCAAAAAGCTTTACTTTACTTGATTCAATGGTTGTCTCCATCTGGCTACTTGGAAGAATCACCGCAAGTTTGGGCGGCGGGTAGTGGGTTTTCTGTCAGTGAACTAGAAGCTGTGATTCCTGATTTGCAACGTCTGGATCCACCGGGAATTGGTGCGCGATCGCTTCAAGAATGTTTGTTGTTGCAACTTCCGGATCAACCCGAAAATTTAGCTAGACTATTAGTCCAGGATTATTTAGAGGAGATCGCAGCTTGTGTCGGCAATTCCACTGATGCAAAATTTTACCGAGAAACCCTACTGCAAAAGCTACGGCAGACTAGATCTAGTCTTGATTCAGAAACACTCGGTAGTACTATTCGCCAGATTCAAACGCTAGAACCTCGACCAGCCAGGAACTTTAGTCACACTCCTGCACCAATTGTCACCCCCGATTTAAAAGCGGAACCTTATGCAGGCGGTTGGCAAGTTATGTTGGCTTACGAGATGAGTCGAGATTTGTGCCTTGATGAGGAAGCTGTTGCTGTTCTCAACCGTTCACATCGTAAAACCAAAGAAACTCAACGGCTGGAAGTTCTGTTGCAAAAAGCTCGTTCTTTGCTTACCGCATTGAACCAATGGCAAGATAATCTCCTCAAAGTGGGAGAGTTTTTGGTTGATCGTCAACAAGCTTTTCTTTCAAGTCGAGACGCATTGGATCTCGTTCCTACACCACAACAAATGGTTGCTCAAGCGGTGGGACTCTCAAATGCAACTATCAGTCGAATTGTGCGCGAGCGATATCTGTTAATTAGTGGACAACCAAGCCAGATTGTACCATTACAAAAGCTTTGCACACCTGCTCGTGTTGGTGGACACACACCACAACAAATACAGCAGTTCATCCAGCAACTGATTCAAGAAGAATCTCCTGTAAAGCCTTATAGTGATGAGCAATTAGCACAGCTGATTAAGCTGCGATTTGGTTTACCCATCGCTCGTAGAACTGTGACCAAGTACCGCAAAATGGCAGGTGTTGATTCATCTAGTCGTCGTAAGATGCCCTTCGGGCAGGGTGTAATATCAAATCCGGTATGCATCTGAGTGATAAAAAAACCGCAGAGGCGCAGAGGACACAGAGACAGAGGAAGAAGGTTTAACTTATGGCTACGCTTTTCGCAATCAGTCGGTCACGTCAGTGCTACTGTTGCCTCAACCTCAACCAATGTTTCTTAGGAGAGGGTTAGGCTCAATATCATGGGTTGTAAATAGATCCCCACACTTACAGCGGTTTTCAATTGAGTAGACTACAAATTGGGTAAACTAGAGGAGTAGTAAAAATACTCACGGTAATGCCTGCTCCCTACTCAAATGATCTACGCCAACGCGTAATTGATGCTTATACAGCGTATGATGGGTCACTTCGACAACTTGCAGACCGCTTTAAAGTGAGCTTATCGTTTGTCCAACGGTTGATTCGTCGCTATCGAAACATAGGACAAGTGATTCCAAAACCTCATGCAGGTGGAGCGATTCCTAGCCCCTAAGAGGGGCGCTACGCAAACGGAGAGCTTCGCTTAACGCTAAAATTACAGTCGAGAAATTATCAACAGTGCAGCAGCTAGTAGATGAACAACCGGATGCCTTACTAGAAGAATTGTGCGAGCGTTTGGCGAAACGGAATGGGATTACTGTCAGCATCTCAACCATGCATCGTGCAGTTCAACGCTTAGGGTTGACCACTAAAAAAAACACTGTATGCCAGTGAGCAAGACAGCCCACGAGTCTCTAAGATGCGCTTTGAGTATAGGGATTGGGTATTGAACGTTGACCCGCACAATTTGGTATTTGTAGACGAGTCAGGTCTAAACTTAGGAATGACACGACTCTATGGACGTGCAGAACGTGGTGAGCGGTTGTACGATTCTTGCCCCCGGAATCGAGGAAAAAACATATCGTTAATTGGGGCGTTGAGTTTGGACGGACTCATTGCCACCATGAGTATTCCAGGCAGTGTTAACACCGACGTTTTTATAACTTACATTCAAGAGATTTTAGCGCCACAGCTGTGGAAGGGAGCAGTCGTAGTAATGGATAATCTGTCGGTGCATCAAGCCCAGGCAATTCGAGATGTCATTGAGGCTGTCGGTGCACGGGTTGTCTTTCTACCCCCTTATTCACCGGATTTGTCCCCCATTGAATTGTGTTGGTCAAAACTCAAACAGTGTTTGCGTGCTGCAAAAGCTCGAACTTACGAGTCATTTAACCAAGTTTTAACGCAAATTGTTACTGAGCAAATTTCGTCCGATGATGCTTGGGGCTGGTTCGCTCACTGTGGTCTATTCATTTGAAAACCGCTGTAATCATTTGATTTACCACCTTAAAACTGTAGAGTTGAGCATCAATTCAAGTAGTGGGCATCGCCCACCATTTGTAAAACCTTTCTTTGTAAAACCTTTCACGGTAAAACTTTGTGGGCAGTGCTAGCCCTACGGGATCTATTCCAAAACTTAAGCCAACCTTACCAGTAAACCGCTAAGAACAAAGGTAAAAGCATGAAAGCTGATATGGGCTAACATTGCAGCCTCTAGCGAATATTGCCAAAAGAGCCAGCCAAACGTAATCCCCACAATCCCATTCAGTAACAACGCCCGAATAATCACAACTGGAGTGAGGGGAACGATCACGGCAGTCGCTGGCAGGTGTAGTAGTCCAAATACCAACGCGGCTAGAACGATCGCACCCTGGTAAATCCCTTGACTTGGCAACGTAACGCCTTGTTTTAGTCCTTTCCACGCGATCCAAACAAGCAGCGACATTAAACCCCAGCGCATCAAAATTTCCTCAGTGATGCCGCCATAGAACATTGCTGTGAGCAAATTCAACCAACTTGGCTCTGTATTATTGGCTGCCCGTAGCGCTTCAGGTAGGACAGGTTGCATCAACTGATCGAGCAACAAGAGAACGATCGTCGCCGCTGCACCCACACCCAAGCTCCACTTCATCTCAACGGCAAAAGATGGAGACTTAGCGGTGTGAAACACCCAATGATCAATCAAATGGGAGCTTAATCCAACACGATAGGCACAACCAATTCCGATCAGAATGCTGATTGCCAGTAGAACTGAATACTGTAGTCCTTGCAGAAGCATTAAAATCCACAATGGAGGCACTTTTTCCAGTGTTTCTGGAGATAGTTTCGCTAACTGTTGCTCGACTACAGAAATAGACGTGATCGTGTACATCACAATTCCCACACTGCCCAATACAAATAAAATCCCAAATTGTTTCAGAATTGCCATTGGTTTAATCTCTAGAGACATCAGAATACTGGGTAGACACAATGCCAAGATAGAGAATGACAACTGGTGACTAACGTCACCTTATCCTGAAGTATCATTCTATTTCTCCTAAAATTAAACTCGATTGTGCGCTCTTGAAATGGATCGATTCACTGTGAGTTCACCCTCAACAATCAACCTACTGTATATCCGCCATCGATCGCTAAGGGTTGTCCCGTAATATAGCTGGCAGCATCAGAGCAGAGAAACACAACCGCTTGAGCAATTTCCGTTGCCTGACCGATACGACCCATCGGAACCATAGACCCGAGATCATCGAACGTGATGTTCATCTGGTCAGCGCTACGAGCCATGAGGTCAGTCGCAATGGGACCAGGATTGACGGCATTAATCCGAATGCCCTGTTTGGCATAATCGAGGGCAGCCGAGCGCGTCAGCCCCATCACCGCATGTTTGCTGGCAACGTAGGGAGAGATCCCCGGAAGCGCAACGAGACCATTCGTTGATGAATTGTTCACAATCACCCCTGAGCCTTGGGTCAGCATCTGTTGAATTTCATATTTCATACATAGAAATAGCCCTCGCGCATTGACCGACATGATCTTGTCAAAATCCTCTACCGATTGTTCATGCAACGGTTTAACAGCCAGATCGATTCCAGCATTGTTAAAGGCACAATCGAGTTTGCCGTAGGTTGCGATTGCTTTCTGCACCAATTCCCGAACATCCGCTTCACTCGATACATCGGATTTCACGAACAAGCATTGCGCTCCAGTATCACGAATCAGAGCCGCAGTTTTCTCACCTTCTACATTGAGTCTGTCGCAGAAGACGACTTTTGCGCCAGCCGCACCAAAGGCGATCGCTGTTGCTCTACCAATTCCCGATGCGCCTCCAGTAACTAAAGCCACTTTATCTTGCAATATCATCGTGTTTCTCTTGTTTCAATCAATATTGACCTTCAGCACAAAATCAAACTCCAATCTGTCATATTAGCCCGCGCCGATAAGCAGCATCGCCGGGATTGTGGGCAGGTTGAAAACGACGTGAATGACGACGGCGGGCCAGACCGATCCGCTGCGGCGGAAGACCTCGGCAGTGGCGAGACCAGCCACCACGGCTGTGGGAAAGATGATGTTGATGCCGTGAACGAGAGCAAAGATTAGGGTGCTACCCACGACCCCAATCAACGAACCGTAGCGCAGCAGCGCGTTGGCGACGACTCCCCGGAAGAGCAGTTCCTCGCCGAGGGGCGTGACGATTCCGAGGAACAACGTGGCCAAAACCAGAGATAGTACCCCGCCGCTGCCACCCTCGGCGTACACACCCTGGACATTGTTGGTGTTCCCGGTGATCTGGATCCAGCCCAGAACCGCCAGTCCCTTGAGCACGTAGGCGACTAGTCCAGCTCCGACCCCGATGAGCAGCCAGCGCCTTGAGACCCGGCGCACGCCGAAGGCGTTCAGGGAACGAATCCGCAGTAGCACTGCCGCTGCGAACCCAGCAATTCCGGCGATACCGGAGAGCGAGGTGAAGACCAGTCTGTAGACCACGGGGTCAAGACCGAGCCGCTTGAGTTGCGGGCCAACCCCGAACCCGACGGCTGCGAAGACGACGAGACCGACGACGATCTCGAGCCAGCCCGGACGGGAGACCTTGTTTGGTGCGGACAGCTCAGAGGAAGCGGCGGGGGTCTTTCTCGATCCCCGTGCATGGTGAGAAAACATTTTAGACATGGTAATGAACTTCTAAATTTTCTTTGGCTTAGCTAACTTGAGTTGTAGTGAGTTCCAACACTCAACTTCTTCCAGATTCTTACAACGGTTTCTCAGAGTCTTATAGAGTCAGCGAACTTGTTTTGGGGTCATTCCAGTGAGGCGCTTAAGCTGTTGGGTCAGATGGCTTTGACTGGAGAAACCTACTTGTAAAGCAATGTCCGCGATCGTCCAATCCGTTTTCAACAGCATCATTTCGGCCCGTTCCACTCGCTGTCGAATCACATACTGATGCGGTGAAATTCCCATTGCTTGTTTGAATAAACTGGCAAAGTAAGTCGGGCTAATATTGATAATTTCTGCAAGTTCAGTCACTGACAAATTTCGGTCAAGGTTAGTATGAATATAGTCGAGTACTTGCTGCAATTGGGTATGCGTTAAGCCTCTGTTCTTGAATTCAATTGTTGGTGTTGTAATTGTTAGCATGGTTCAAAAATTAGCAATCTTGTTCTACAAAACAGGCAAAAGATAGCTATCTAATTTCGATAGCTTACCAGCACTAATAAAGAAGTCAGATATAAATTGGGAGCAAAGATCGGGGAACTTAATGACTTGCAGCAATAATGGCTGCCATCAACTCCGTCGTGTTCCAGTGCCCGCTATACCGAGTTCCATTGATAAACAGGGCTGGGGCAGACGTTACTCCAGTATGTATTCCGCCTTCGATATCTTCATTGATGCGAGCGACATGCACTTGTTTAAACAACTCTTTCAGAAACTGAGGAATGTCAAGCCCTAAATCATTCGCGTACTCGACAAGATAACCGTTCTCCAACTTTTGTTGATGGGCAAATAAAGTGTCATGCATTGACCAAAACTGTCCCTGGGCGGTGGCGGCTTGGGCGGCTTGGGCTACCCGGTGAGCATGGGGATGAATCTGTGTTTGCGGAAAATGGCGGAAGATGAAGCATAAATAATCCTCTCCAAAAGAAGCACTAAGCTCTCGTTTGATAACTTTAATCATCTTGTAAACGCCTGCACTTCTAGAGCATTGATAGTCTCCATACATCACCAGCACTACCTTGGCACTCAGCACACCTTGAATACGATCTTGGGTTGAAGGTGGTACAAGTAAGGAACTGTGGTTACGGTCGTCGCTCATCTGACTGCATGACTATTTACATAAATTCAATATATGCTATTGCCTTCAAGTCGTCGTCTATAATGAGTTAAAATTTTTACAGTATAAATTGATAGAGCAACCATTCTATCGTAGAGTGGAAGCTTAGCTCTAACTCAAGTTAGAATCCAAATTCAATAGAAAGTACACCCTATAAACTGACAATGCCGCGTTTGACGGCAACAATCACAGCTTGGGTGCGATCGCTCACATCTAACTTATTCAAGATCCGATTTACATGAGATTTAACAGTACCTTCACCGATACTCAAAGCAGCCGCAATTTCGGCATTACTCATCCCCTGTGCCATTGAACGGAGTACTGTCAGTTCTCTTTCACTTAGTTCTGGATTGCTGAGGCGCTGTACCAACTTTGCTCCCACATCAGGCGGAATATACTGCTGACCTCGATGAACAGTACGAATGGCATTCAGCAGCTCGTCGGGTTCAGTTTCTTTCAACAGGTATCCTTTTGCTCCTGCCTGCAATCCCCGATAAATATCTTCGTCACTATCATATGTTGTCAGTACAATAATCCGAGCAGATTTAGCGGTAGCACGAATTGCACCGATGGCGGCAACTCCTTCAACTTCAGGCATTCGGAGATCCATTAGCGTTACATCCGGTTGGTGTTCCCGAAATAAGGCGATCGCCTGTTCCCCATTTTCTGCTTGCGCAATCACCTTCATATCTGGATCACGGTTAATAATCGTGGCTAATCCTTGCCGAAAAATGGAATGATCGTCCGCAATCAGAACCCGAATCGTCGTGGCTTGGCTCATCGTGATGCTACTCCCGATTGACGGTGACAATAATCTCTGTTCCTTGCCCAGGTTGACTCCTAATCGTCAGTTGTGCGCCGATGCGCTCTGCCCGTTCGCTCATGCCTAATAAGCCAAAACCATTAGAGGATGGAACACTCCCAACTCCAAAGCCCTGCCCATTGTCTTTCACGCGCAAGCAAAACCGATCACGATCATATACTAGCTCCACTCGAATTTCGTCAGCATTGGCGTGTCTGATAACATTGGTCAATGCTTCCTGCCCAATTCGCAGTAGGTTACTCTCTAGTTCAGTGGGTAGAGAATACACTGCACCCTTGATTTCATAATATAAAGTGGTATCAGTTGCGGCAGATCTGATTTGAGTCACCAGACGATGTAGAGCACTCTGTAAACTGCCCTCCTCCAAAAGCTGAGGACGGAGCGCTACCACCGATCGCCGCGCTTCAATCAGTCCAGTTCGCGCCAATTCTTTGATCAGGTCTAGATGTGCCTGAGTTGCTTCTAAATCATCCGTTAGTACCTGATTTGCAGCTCCCACCTGAGCCAGAATGCCTGTAAACGCCTGAGCGAGTGTGTCGTGAATTTCGCGTGCCATGCGGTTGCGTTCTTCCAAAATTGAGGCGGCTTCTGCTTGCTTAAGAGCCGTAATATCTCGCGACAGCCAAATCACCTGCTCGTGCCGAATCGGTGCAATGCGCGCCGAAAGCCAGGTTTCTCGTCCACCCGTCCACTGACTGTATTCAACTGTAAGTACTTGTTGGGTTCTCAGCACCTGCTGAATGTAATTTAGGAATTCATCGGCTTGTGCTTTTTCAAAAATCTGGTGCAGTGTTTTACCAATACATGTGTCTTCCTCAATGGGTCTATGCAACTTTCCTTCGACCATTTCGATTATTTGCCCTTCAGCAGTGAGGACACACAGCAGATCGGGAATGGCTGAAACGAGTGCCCGCAGTTCTGCCTCTGAGGCTTGCAACGCTATTTCTGCTTGCTTGCGATCAGTAATATCTGCAATCACTCCTTCTATGCATTCATCGGCTGCATTCAGACGAGAGGAGTAAAGTCCCCAAAACGGTGTGCAATCTCGTTTTCGCATCTGTGCGGCAAAGCTTCGCACTTCCCCATCACGCTTCAGCAACTCAATGGCTTGTTGGCGATCGCACTGATTTACATAGTAGCCTGTGGTGTGTTCAAGCCCAATGATCTGCTCTGGTGAATCAAAGCCAAACAGATTTGCAAAGCGTTGATTGGCATCGAGAATTAATCCATCACAGATGCGGGTTCGGTAGATGCCGACCTGCGAGTTTTCAAAGATAGTTCGGAACTTGGCTTCACTGCGTTGTAAGGCCTCTTCTGCTTGTTTACGCTGGGTGGTGTCATTTCCAACCGATAAGATTTCAACTAAGTCTCCCTGTTCATTTAAGATTGCTTGATTCGACCAGGCAAGCCAAACTCGCCTACCGTCTCGACACAGGTTTTCACCCTCGCCTTGCGGGTACGATTTAGGATTGCGAAGTAAATCGTGGATAAATGGTCTGACATCGCGTCCAGAGGTTTCGATTTCTGGAACGATCGTTTCGAGTAAGGTCCGCCCTAAAATCTGATGTTCTTCATAGCCAAGGAATTTCACCCCATAATCGTTGATGTATCGAATCCGTCCTTGCGGATCATAGCGAATGATGACTGAATTCGCGGTTTGTAACAGGTTGCGATAATTCGCTTCACTTTGTCTCAATGCGGCTTCGGTTTGTTGACGTTCAGAGATTTCCTGCTGTAAGGCTTGAGTTCGCTCTTCTACCTTCCTTTCCAGTGTTTCGGCATAGTCTGCTAAGCGTTCATACAACCGAGCATTTTCTAGTGAAATCGCTGCCTGAGCAATCAACAGTTTGAGGACTTGTAAGCGATCGCTGGAAAACACTCCAGTACTGAGATTGTTTTCCAAATAAAGAACGCCGATAAGCTGACTTTGCTTGAGAATTGGCATACAGAGGAGCGATCGCGTCTGTTTGTGTTGAATATAAGGATCATTCAAAAAAGACGGTTCGTTGACTGCATCATCAAGCACCAGAGTGTCTTGAGTGCGTTCTACCGAGTGAATGACGGAGACAGAAATTGTTGAACAGTCAGCAATAGTAACCTTTTCTAGGTGGTACTGTCTACTCCCACTGCACTGAGCCACCACAGTAAGCTGATCGTCTTCTGAGAGAATTAGAGCGCCTGTTTCGGCTCCGGCATTTTCTATCACCACCTGCATCAACGTAGCCATTAATTGATCGAGATGGATCATTTCTGAGAGGGCTTGAGCCGCTTTCATCACCGCAGCCAAATCGATCGCCGCAGTCGGACGACGGATCGTTTCATCGGTCAAGATTGAATTCGATTGCCGAATCAAGTTGGAATTGAGTAGTTGTGGATAGCGTTTTTCTAAGTCTTTAACTTTAGCTATTGCGCCCCAGCGACCATAGCAGCAGTGCGCCTCTTTCATGTAGGTTTGGGCAATTTTTTCCCGACCTCGCCCCAGATAATGTTTAGCCGCTAATTCATACGCTAATGCTTCTTCCTGGATAAACTCATTTTCAGAAGCGCCTGCGATCGCTCGTTCATAAAACTCTTCAGCCTCAAAGAACTGCCCTAAGACTCGCGCTTTCTCTGCCTCAACCAGATGATATTTATGCAAATAATTCATCGGAGCGTGTTCTGCCCATTTTCGCATCTTCGCTTGGTTGGCGTTAACACGGCTCATCCAAGCTACTTTTTCAGAGCTTGAAGCATCAAATAACAGGCTCAAAAGCACCAGAGAATCATAAAAAAGAAACAGCATTTCTATTACATCTTCTGAAGCCTGCTTTGCAAAGTCAGCAGTTTGTGCAGCTTGATGATACTCTCCAAATAGATAACATAGTATCAGTTTGTTTAAGCAAAAGTAGTGGATTTCAGTGCTGTTCTTAATTGCAGTAGCATGCAATAGCGCTTGCTCTTCATCATATACACTTCCCACTAAGCAACTGGGATTCTCAGATCTACCTAACAAATTGAGGATTGTCTGCCAAAGTACTGCAATCCAATTCAAGGAAGTTTTCCGTCTGATTTGCCTGATTGCTTTGCTGTAGCTTGCCGTTTTATTTTCCAGTTGGGTGAGTTCATCCCCGGCAAAAAATCTGTAACAACAAATATTACAGGCAGCATAGCTTGCAAATTCAAAGTCTCCAGTTTCCACGCCGTTTTGATAAGCATCAACTAGAATTGGTATTGTTTTCCTAAAATGCACCTTTGAGGGCATGATATTGGCACTAAATATCGTTAATGTTTTACTTCTCCCTTCTTGGATATTTGATCGTTCTGTCAGACTTAGAGCCAATTGGCCAAATTTATAGCCAAGTTCGATGTCTTGAACCACTGCACCTAGAACAACTCCGTAGCTAGCATAACTCAAGGGTGACCAGGTAGCGTTGCCATAATTGAGTGATAAATCTACCATTTTGCACACAATCAGTATCATCACTGCTGGTGACACCATAGAAGCAGTAACCGCAATATTAGTCAGAATATTCATTGCCGCGAGCGGCTCTAGTGCGGTCATTCTCGGTAGATTAATTAAGTCTTCAATTTCTCGTCCAGCGAGTAGTGCAGCCGTTTCCTCCAATCTGCTTTGAACATCTAACTGACTTGGAGTTTCTATCAAGGGCACTACCAAGAGCTTTAATACTGCCAAGCCAAGTTCAAGGGCTTCTTCTGAGTTGCCCTGTGACAAATATCCTTGAATTCTGGTATCATAAACCTGCACTTTGTCAACTACTGTCTTCGCATGATCGAGTACCACTTCTACGAAGTGTTCCATTTCACTAAAGCGACCGTGAAGATATGCCGCTCCTGCAGCTTCTGAGTACAGCGCTAAGGTGAGGTCATACTCACTCTGCCAACTCTCTGGATTGAGGAGTTTCAGTCCTGTAGTGAAATATTTAAAAGCTGCTTCATAAGCCGTTGCTGCCTTTGCTTTCTGTCCTGCCATTAAATTCAATCTGGCAATTTCAGTTCGTTCTGGTTGAGCAGTGACTAGTTCAACCCCATGATTAAAATGATCGACAATGGCAAATAGTCGATCAGATCGTTGCTCTTGTGAAGTTTTTTCGAGTAAATTGTGACCGATTTGGAGATGAACAGCTTGTTTCTGCAACTCATCAATCAAAGCATAAGCAGCTTGCTGGACGCGATCATGCAAAAACTTATACTCTTGAACTAACAAGTTTTCATCTAATTCTGACACAGGTTGAATCAATCCAGCTTGGATGGCTGCTACTAAATCTTGGAAAATCGCTTTAGGTGATTTTTCGCAAACGATCGCCAACGTCTCTAAATCAAATTCAGCTCCAACACAAGCCGCTAGGCAAAAAATTTGCTGTGTTGCTTCTGGTAATTTCTGCAACTGACGCAGCAGCAACTCCACCACATTATCCGTGATCTCTTGAGCTTCAATCTCAGCCAAGTTCCATTGCCAGCTCAACTGTTGTGCATTAAAGGTCAACAGATTTTCGCCATACAGCAGCTTCAAAAATTCACCGACAAAGAAAGGGTTGCCCTCGGTTTTACGTGACACAGCTTGGGCTAGGGAACGAACTGTATCAGGATTGTGATGTAATGTCTCAGCTATCAGTTGGCTTAACGGTTCCAGTGTTAAGGGAGTCAGAATGATTTGCTGAAGCATTGCTCCCTGGTTCCGTAGTTTCTTTAGCGTCAAAACCAATGAATGCGTTGGAGTCACTTCGTTGTCTCGGTAGGCTCCGATCAAAAATAGATATTGGGTTTGCTCGTCGAGCAAGATGAGTTCAATTAACTTCAGCGTCGCAAAATCGATCCACTGTAGATCGTCTAAGAAGATCACCAGGGGATGCTCTTTTGCACAAAACGCCCGCACAAATCGTTGAAACGTTAGGTTGAAGCGATTCTGGGCTTCCGTTGCTCCAACTTCTGGTGCGGGCAACTGCTTGCCAATGATTAACTCAACTTCCGGAATGACATCAATGATGATTTGTCCATTGCTGCCCAAAGCGGTAAGCAGGCGCGATCGCCACTGTTGCACTTGCTCGTCCGGTTCCCCCAGAAGTTGCTGCACCAACTTTTGCAGGGCATCCACAATGGCGCTGTAGGGAATATTGCGCCTGAATTGGTCAAATTTACCCGATATGAAATAGCCGTGCTTTGCTGTGATGGGTTTATAGAGTTCTTGCACCAATGCTGTTTTGCCAACGCCAGCGTAACCAGCAACGAGCATGAGTTCGACATTGAATTGAGCATTTTCTATGCCTTCCTCTAGTTGACAAATTTCCCCAAACGTCTCTTTTCTAGCCACTCTGTCAAACGCCGCCAATAATGCTTTAGTCTCCGCTTCTCGTCCATACAGTTTTTGAGGAATGCAAAACTGTTCTGAAACATCTTGCAGTCCCAACGACATGGCGTTAATCTGACCCATTTCTGTCAGTTGTTGAGCGCAGCGTTCTAGATCAGCTTTGATGCCCCAGGCACTTTGATAGCGATCCTCCGCATTTTTCGCCATCAGTTTCAAAATCAGGTCTGAAACGGGTTGGGGAATCGTCGCGTTCAATTCGTGCGGGGGAATCGGTGGTCTGGCAATGTGACAGTGAACTAGCTCCAGGAGATCTATAGTGGGAAACGGCAATTGTCCCGTCAACAGTTCGTAGAAGGTTACGCCCAGCGAGTAGAAATCGGTGCGATAGTCGAGCATCCGGTTCATCCGCCCAGTTTGCTCTGGCGACAAATAGGCGGGGGTTCCTTCCAGAAGATGGAGACTTTTGAACGTGGGATTGGTGCGGCTGAAGCGAGTCGCAATTCCAAAATCAATGATTTTAACAACGCCAGTCCTTGGATTAAAGACAATGTTGCCGGGATTGATATCTTTATGAATGACATGAGCAGCATGGATTCTACCCAGAATCTCTGTAATGGCGATCGCCATATCCAAAAAAATCGACAAGGGCATGGGACAGAAATCTGATTGCTGCCGCATCGAAGATTCCAAAGACTCTCCGCCAAAGTCTTCTAGAAGGATGAAGAGCGTGCGCTGATAGTTCTGCTGGCTGTATGCCTTAACTACGCCTTCGATGTTAAGGGAACGGGTAATTTCATATTCCTGCCGATAACGAGTTAATTCCTGAGAAGAAGGATAATCCTGCTTCAGAACTTTAGCGATGACTGCACAATTCTGCCGCTCTCTTATGCCCCGATACACTAGAGAAACCGAACTTTCATAGATTTTGCTGTGGATGGTAACTCCGGGTAAGGCAATCATTGGATTCTTTTCCAGTGAGTGTCATCAGCCATATCACAAAGTATATCGTTTACCAAACTCCAAAAAATAATCTCTTCAGCACATTTGCCGAAGAGGAGGTCTGAAGCAGTTGCAGAGTAATGGTTTGAGATCTTGTGGTAACAGAAGTAGTGTATAGCGATCCGTTTCTGAATTAAAGGGGGCGGGATGTCCTGTCACCAAAACAAAACACTAAACCTATCGTGACATACTCCTACACTTACTGCAAGCAGTACAGTCTAGGCTTCTCAGCCAATCCAGCTATTGCTTCGGAGGCGCTGAGCTTTGCTTTAAATCCACGGAATGCCCTACCGCAGATTAGATTTCTTACCTTGAACCCCACAAATTTTACTGTCCTGGATGAAGTGCTGGCTTATTTGCGCTATCGGACAAACCAATTGGTAATTTGTATTAATCAAGATGTGCCTACTTACTTTTCTGCTGTGCAACGGAGTCGCTTACCAATAATCACAATGCTACTGGACAGAGGCTTATCAGACACAATACGGGTGAAGCAAACGATATACATTGTAGCAAACAAACACAGAGATTGGGAATTCCGCGCTAAACGCGCCGCTTCGCTAACAAGCACTCCACTTCCTCGTTAAGTGGAGTCAACATCCGTCGGGAGTGCTTTCGTCATTCCCCGCCTTATATCCCGGCACCAAGTTTTCAACTATGGTGCGGGGCTTACGGCGAAAAAGCTAAAACGTTACTTCTGGTTTCCAGGCCCAGCTTGGGAACCAGAGGTAACACTTCATCAATTACTATTGTGGTGCAGGAGGTGGAGGAGCTACTTCATTTCTTCCACGTGCAGGAGGTGGGGGCGGAGCATTCCGTCCATCTGGTCTGGGAGCCATTGCTGGCCCTTGATCTGGGCGAGGACCCTTCTTTCCTAGTCGTTCTCCTCGCTTATGTGGAGGACGTGGCGCTTGAGCTTCGTAAGAACCGTTATAAGGAGGTTCTGTAAATATACCTGGTCGAGGATTTTGTACTCTCGGATTAACATCTGGTCGGGGCACTAGTCGTGCTCCTGGCGCTCCTGGTGATGCTGGTGGTGGGGAAGAGTTATCTGGTGAAGTAAAAGTTTGTACATCTTGAGGCTGTGGTTGAGCAAATGCGGGAGTTTCCACGGCGATCGCCAAACTACTCACAGCCAGAACTAAGAATACACCTAAACGACCTGACTGATATTTTGCTGGTTGAAACATTATATATTTTCCAACGTGTCTGATAATAATGTTTTATGCAAAAATCATGCCAATTCGATTTTTCTAAGTCGTTAGGGTTGGCTAAAACCATGACTTAACAGGACTTGCTTCTAAAAAACTTACGAGTCAGACTAGTAAATTCTGCCCCAGTTTAAATGTGTGCATCAGGCAGATGGGCGAACCCCGTCAGTCAAACAAAAACCCTCCGAGAAACCGGAGGGGTGGGAAATAAGGAGGTATTTTGAAATTAAAATAGGCTCCTTGCTAGAGTAGATCTAGCTCCTGAAGAATCTTAAGCAAAGTAACAACTAGCGAAGCAATAGAACCTACATCCTTGGTAATTTTGAGTAGTTTTCGCCAGTTGTGTAGAGATCGTTTCTTTTTAACCTGTTTAGACTGACTTGAATCATCAGCGTTTTCTTCTACAATAGAAGTGTGGACGCTTTTGCCAAAAGCGTCAGCTTTTTGTTTTCTCATAATTTCCCCTGATAAGTGGTTTGAGTTTTTGGTTGATCGCCAGTTAGCCAAAGACAATTAAGCAACTTTTCGTGACAGCCTTTGGTTGATTGCCAGTCAGCCAAAGGCTATTTAAATGACATTCAAAAAAAGTCATATTTTTTGAATGTCATTTTCCTGTCTGAATACTGATTGCATCTCCTATTGTATGATTAAGTACTTTCCCTTAACTCTTCACCTTTAGGCATAAATGCGAAATCAATTATTCAGTGTTTTCCCTTAACCTCTATTTTATTCAGAATACAAAAATCCGCTACTAAAACTGGTAGCAGATTAGATCGAATATTTTCATGTTTCTATTCACTGAAATTTTTACTACTAACAAAAGAAAGTATTTTCAGCAAAAATACTGATATTCGCTGTGCCACTTTATTTTCTGTCCAATTTTATATCCACTGGAGTTTCGACTAAAAGTCAGCGATACGCCTTTGACGTCTGCTATCCGCGCAATCGCCAGTCAAAGAGTACAAATATACTAAACAGGGGGGACATTTATTTTTTGGATTTCCGTTAAGACAAGGATTAATGAAGCGGAGGCTGCAGTCAGCTAAAACGGTCAGAATTGATCTCTAGGATTTGGTGAATGCCGATCGCTCTACTGTTTCCAAATTTAGTATGCAAATATACACATAATATTTTTATATTGCAAGACTATTTAATCAATATTCAAATTTGATATCAACTTTTTATGGTGGATCTTTCACAATCCAATATCATAAGTCTCAAATCCAGAGTTGCTCTACCTCGTGTACCGCACTTGGTAACATCTTTACCTGGTTCTCGTGCGAAAGAGATAGTGGAACGCGATCGCGCTGTCACTTCTTGTTCCTACACCCGCGACTACCCCTTGGTTGTTAATCGAGGTGAGGGGTGTATGGTGGAAGATGTAGACGGCAATGTGTTTTTGGATATGACTGCAGGAATTGCTGTCACAGCCACTGGACACGCATACCCGGAAGTTGTGCAAGCGATCCAACAGCAAGCAGCAAAGCTGGTGCATATGTCGGGGACTGATTTTTACTACGAACCAATGGTGGAACTAGCGGAGAAATTAGCCGACTGTGCCCCTTTCCCCAATAGTGCAAGGGTGTTTTTCACCAATTCTGGAGCTGAGTCTAACGAAGGAGCGATCAAACTAGCAAGATATTATACTGGGCGTTCTCTGATAGTTGCCTTTTTGGGAGGATTCCACGGACGCACCTATGGCGCGATGTCTCTGACTGGTTCCAAAGTCGTGCAGCGAGCAAACTTTGGTCCTCTGGTTCCAGGCGTGACGCATATCCCCTACGGAAGTCACGCAAGCTTGGATTACTTAGAAAAACAATTATTTCCCACAATGCTACCGCCAAAAGAGATCGCGGCAATTGTTGTGGAGGCGATACAGGGAGAAGGGGGTTATATTGTGCCAGAGGATGGATTTTTGCAGCGTATTCGCCAAATATGCGATCATCATGGCATTCTGATGGTCGTTGATGAAGTGCAATCTGGGATGGGACGCACAGGTCGTTTATTTGCCATTGAACATTGGGATGTTATGCCTGATATCATAACCACAGCAAAAGGTATCGCCAGTGGTTTACCTTTGGGAGCTATTCTCTCTCGCCCGGAAATCATGACTTGGCAACCAGGTTCCCATGCTACCACCTTCGGTGGTAATCCTGTTGCCTGCGCGGCTGCGATCGTTACCTTGCGACTGTTGTCAAGTGGTTTGATGGCAAACGCTACTAATATGGGAGCATTACTACAAAAGGGTTTGCGTCGTCTATCACAGCAGTTTCCGCAAGTTTCGCCGCCACGAGGAAAAGGCTTGATGGTCGCAGTCGATTTGTTAGATAATCAAGGTCAGTTTGATTCTCAACTACGCGATTTTATTCTTCAAGAAGCTTTTTTACGTGGTTTGTTATTGCTTGGTTGTGGAAAAGCAGCCATTCGCTTTTGTCCGCCTTTGGTTATTGATAGTGACCAAATTCAAACAGCTCTCGAAATTCTTTCTGAGGTTTTAACAACTCGTCGTAATTCTTCATCCGTGCATACAATGGGGATCTAATATAAGACTTACGCAAAAGAGATCCCCCAACCACGCCAGGTGCTACAACGGGGGCAACCCTCCGCAGTCGCCACAACGAGGCCAACCCCAACGCCAGACGCCTTAAGTCAGGAAACCCGCCCACGGCGCTGGCTCCGCAAGGCGCTGCTCTCCGCAACACACTGGCTCCCCTAAAAAAGGGGGCTTTTAAGATTCTCCCTTTTTTAGGGTATAGATAAATGCGTCCCCAATTGTTAATTTCAAAATTATTTCTTTCTTTGTTGGTTTTTGTTAGCACAGCGGGGCGTTTGCGTAGCGCCCCCTTAGGGGCTAGCCCTCCTTTGAATTTTGAATTTTGAATTGTTTGGTCGCATTCTTTTTTCAAATTGGTCTAAGTAAGTCGGTGCAAAAAAATCAAACTGTGTAAAGAAAAGTAAATAAGGCTGAAACTCTTTTTCTCCCTGCTCCCTGCTCCCTGCTTTATTCCAACAAGAATTATTTACGCCGACCTACTTACCCGTAACAAAAGATAGAGGATGACTCATATCAGCAGCAAAACCAAGGATGGCGCGATCGCGATGCTCGTAAAGCAATTCGCCTTGAGCATTAAACAGGAAAGTTGCTCCTCGTTGGGTAAGATAGGCAGAATTAGGAACATATGTCTTCCAGTTACTTAGCACTTCTGCCATATTTCGCAATCGTAAAGTGGCTAACTCAAACGGGCGCTGAAAACCTTTGCCACCCGCCCATTTAAAGAATGAACCTTTGAGTGGAGGCAAAGGGCGAGCATGAACAATTTCTTCATCGCCAATTAACTGAGGTGCTTTTGTGTCGCCCCTATATCCGCGAAACACTTCTCCTAGAGTACCAGGGCTACCAATTCCAGCACACATCAACATCAGGTTGAGCCAAGCATTGACTCCGGGCGATAAACCAGGTAGTTTGAGGGATAGACCTTCATACAGGTTGAGCGTTTGATGTAATTGGGCAGTGGGATCTACAAACAAACAATCTGCCGGAAATCCAGTATAACTACAGAATCGCTCACCAGAAGTGCGATCGCCAATTCCCACGGCTCGGATTGCGATTCCTTGCGCTTGAAGCCGTTCGGCATCTTGTCGCAACCACCAAGCATATTCAAGGCTGTCGAAATCTCCTAATTGTGGCAATATTAGCACCAGCTGCTTTGGTGAGGAAAAGCAACCGCTCAAGATAGATACAACTGCTCCATCACTCACGCGTTGACGTTCAGTTTGGTCCAAAATGCTATATGTACTCATCCGCTGCTAAGAGGTTAACTCTACATTTATCGTAAATCTTTGTAAAGGCGATAAGTAACTTACAGTAGTTTTCATATGAATAGACCACAAATCGTAGGGGAGCCAGTGCGTTGGACGGGTTTCCCGGCTTGAAGCATCTGGCGTTGGGCATTGCTTAGAAAAGCCGATGTGATAGACATTTGAGATATTAATGAGCAATGCCCACCTTACAGAAAACCGCTGTATAGTGGTTTCCAATTTCAGTAAGCAGAACTTTTCGATCTACTGATATTTGTAAATCTCTTTAGCAGGACAAGAAAGTGCAAATTAGCCGACTCACTCAACAAATACAATTCATCATCGAAATCGATAAACTAAAACAAATCCTCCGCCAAACTCTGTTGACTGATGGTTCACGTCAGGAAAATAGTGCAGAACATTCCTGGCATTTAGCAATAATGGCTGTAATATTAGCAGAATATGCTCCAGAAGGAGTTGACTTATCGCGTGCTATCAAGATGTTGCTCATTCACGATTTGGTGGAAATTGATGCAGGTGATACCTTCTGTTATGATGTGCAGGCTAACGAAAGCAAGCAAGAGCGAGAAGCTCAAGCAGCGTTGCGTCTATTTGGACTTTTACCAGCAGATCAAGCAAGTGAGTTGCGTTCTGTTTGGGAAGAGTTTGAAACACTGCAAACACCTACTGCGAGATTTGCAGCAGCCTTGGATCGCATACAACCCTTGCTGCACAACCAGCAAACTCAAGGGGGTACTTGGCGGATTCATAATGTTACACGCGATCAGGTGATGAAACGCGTAGCGCCTGTGGAGACGGGATCACCAGAACTGTGGTCTTTTGTGCAGCAACTGATAGAGGATTGTATAGCAGCTGGTTATCTTAAAGATGCTCCTGCAAGTACTCCAGCAAAGTAATACATCTCAAAAAGATAACGGGGCGGTATAATGCCCCTTCAAGAATTACACTGTGGCACATTTGGTAGGAAAGTGGCGCATTCCTTGGAGTTTTCCTGAAGCTTGCCCCTGCCCAACAGGTATTTGAGCCAATAGCGCCTAACTAGCTCAAAATTGCTTCCCACTCAGACTCACAGAGTGGTTGCACTTTTAACTCCATACCAAAACAATCTTCAGCAGCAGCAATTAAAGCGGCAATAATCTTCTCAATATCTAAGTTCTGGGGAAGGTGCACAGGGGAAAAAGATTCTGTACCAAATACTTGAGTAAATAACTCAGCACAGGGGTGCAAACGGATGGAACCATGTTGTAAAATAGCTGCACCTCGTCGCAGTTGGGCGCTACCAATGAGTTTAGTACCATCTGGCAAAATTAAATCTGCACCAGTCGCAGTGCCAAAACAGTTGGGATTGTGGATGTAACCGCGTCCAGCTGTACCGTATTGTAATTCTATGCCGAGCGATCGCCACCCTTGAATCAAAAACTCACAAATTTTTTGATACACCTGAACGCGACTCCCGACAAATCCAGATATTACATCAGATGTCACAACAGCGTAGGTTAAATCACCTTGATGTAACACTGCACGTCCCCCTGTAGGACGCCGCACTAAATCTAGTTTCTCACCTTGCCAAACCAGATGCTGCCAATGTTCAGGATATTTCTGTTGATGGTAGCCTAAAGAAATGGCAGGTGGCGACCAAGTGTAAAATCGCAAAGCAGGAGGATGTCCCGACTGATGCTGTTTTAACAACCAGCTGTCAATCGCCATCTGCACATCACCAGAGGCTTCTAGCAAGGGAATAAGTCGCCACACTACAGTCAAGCTGCACCAAACTCAGATTGTAATATTTCGTCGTTGTTATCGGCGATCGTTGCCACGATAGTAATTAAGCGAGAAGCTTCGCCAGCAGACAAATCTGCGAGAGTGCGTGTTGCAAGTACGACAACTTGGTTTTCAATGAAGGCGAAACGCGATTCAAAGGTGCTAGATGCATTCATCTCTAACAACTGTCGCATTAACTTAGGTTCATCTTTGGCGGGTAATTTCAGCACTGCAGACCAAACTGTTAAAGTATCTTCATCTGTTGTGCCGGTGAGTTGGACATACACTTCCACTGTGCCGTACTTGAACTTCCAACGGTAACCACCTTCTGAAGGATGACTCACCATTGCGCTGTCATCTTGTTCTAGGGTGTCGATAACGTTTTCGATTATCTCCACGTAGTTGATGTCATTTGTTTCTTCGATAATCTCATCGATGAGTTCATCAGTGGATGTGGATTCAGTCTCAACCGTTTCTGGATTGGATTGGTAGCTTGTCATACAGATTTTTGTCTCAACAGCATAATTGTTCCATCTAGACTACTTTATAGCTTTTGAACCCCACAATCTCAGTAACAACAGGTTTCTGAGATTGTGGTAGTTTTGGCTTTAAACCAAAGTACTGTAGTCTAAAGTGCTATCTGCAAAGATAAAATTTTCAAAGTTAGTAGTGGAGAGTGTAATCACATCTCCATTGTTATTGAAGCTGATGTTCGCTGGTTTGAGAGCATTATCTGAAGTCACACCAGAAATGGTGAGTTCAGAGCGATTGAATTGACTTAGATCAAGCGTATCCCAACCAGACCCGCCATCAACAGTCCCGGTACCAAACCCTTTGAAGTAGTCATTTCCTTTGCCTAGTTCAATTTTGATACCACCACCAATAGTTACTTTCTGTTGAACTTCACCGATAGTACTGATGGCTGTAATTTTGTCATCGCCATCGCCAGTTTTGATGCTTCCCTGTCCATAAATGCCATAGGCTGCACCACCAATAGGTGCTGTGGCTTCTCCGGTAATAATATCTTGACCAATACCTGTATCAATCAGCCCATCGTTGAATATGCCATAGGCAGTACCTTTTGCTCCTAAGATATTGCCAGAACCAGTAATTGTGTCGTTACCCCTTCCTGTAGTGATGTTACCGTCTTTAGTATTTTGGATGCCTGTTCCATCGGCATTCTTTTTATAGACGATGTCACCAGTACCTGTGCCTGTGCCTGTGATTGTGTCGTCTCCGTCCCCAGTATCAAGTGTATTACTGTTAGTGATGCCTATTCCAACACTATCACCGTAAGTGAAAAAGCTATTAACTGGAGGAGCGATACTACCAGTACCAATTATTTTATCATTTCCGTTCCCCATATGCAGACTGCCACTGTTAACGATGCCAATTCCATCACCATTTCTAAAAAAGGGTACGACTCCAGAGCTGCCTACACCGCCGATACCAATACCAGTAAGTATGTCTTCTCCATCTCCAGTATCTAATTTGCCAGTGTTCCTGATACCTGTTCCAGATCCGCCGGCACCACCATAGCGAGAGCCATTATCACCCGTGGCTCCCTGACCAGTACCAGTAATAATATCATTCCCCCCCCCTGCATTTAGAGTACCTGTGTTTTCGATGCCAGTCCCTGCACCGCTAAGACCGCCGGCAGAGAATGCACTCGCGCCTGGACCACCGTTACCACCTGTACCATTGCCGATGATTGTGTCATTGCCTAACCCAGCATTAAAATAGCCAATATTCTGGATGCCGATACCATCCCCTGCATTACCGCCAAAAATCGTGTTTAGAAAAACAGACTGCGAAGGCTCCAATACACCTTGACCTCCACGACCCCCAATACCATTGCCGATGATTGTGTCATCGTCTAACCCAGCTTTTAGAGTGCCATTATTGTGGATGCCGATTCCATCACCACCTTTGCCTCCATTAGGGTTTTCACCGATAATACCTTTGCTGCCTTCCCCACCAGTGCCAGTGCCAGTAACAGAGTCATTTCCTGAGCCTGTATAAATGAAACCTCCAGTTAAAATATCAATCCCAATTGCTGGAGATGTATTTGATTCTTCACCAACTAAAGTATCGGAACCAGCCGTGCCTGTGAAATTTGGTGGAACAGTCAATCTAGGCATAATTACAATCCTCTAGAGATTCATTTTCTTTTACTTAACACTCTGTGAAAAGAAAGGATTTTACGCAATACCCGCTATTACTTTATAAAAATTGGAAAATAATGTAGAGACTGTACTGTACAGTCTCTACATTATTTTCCAACAGACGTTTATTAGTGAAATACTATACCAAGCTACAAACAGTTAACAAGTCCAAGACGCAGAACTTCCCTTGTGAAGTCACATGAATATCCAATAGAGGCATCGGCAAGAAACTTACCTGTTTGAGCCTGCTTAGTAACTCCATAGCCACCAAGAATTTCAAGTGCTGTTTGCGCGTTTTTAATTGCCACATCCACAGCAAAAGTCTTAGCTGCTGGTGCCTTCACCATTGCAGCGAGTTGGGGGTTAGTGTCTGCAGTATTTGCTGCCTCCCATACCGTTAATCGCGCAGCCTGGGTATTTATCATCATATCAGCAAGTTTCAAGGCGACTGACTGATGCTGGATAATTGGACGCCCCCAGCTAACCCGCTTTTTGGCATAATCTAAAGCATACTCATATGCAGCGCGAGCCAAACCAACGTAGCAAGCCGCAAGTCCAATAGCCACCTCAGGAAGCAACATGAGAAGTTTTGCCGCCTCCCCCTCTTTGCCAAGAAGATTCTGTGCAGGTACTCGCACGTTGTCAAGATGAATTTCTGCATGATGAGAAGGTTTCCAACCAATCATCTCGGTTCTCTTACCAAATTTCAGACCGGGGGTATTTGCTGGAATGTAGAATATAGACATACTCTCGCCCAAAGGCTTATCGAGAGCGGTGCGTGCAATGATGAAATATGCATCTGCAATCCCAGCATTTGTGACTAACGATGACTTTTTCCCGTTCAGGATGTATGCATCACCATCGCGTTGTGCAAAAGTCTTAAGTCCGATATTAGGATCAGGTATTGGACAAAACAAATCTGAGGTGGCGACGTTTGGCTCACTCTCTGCAGCACTATACAAGTGAGGTTCCCCGGAACGAACATGCGACAATATTCGCTTTTGCTGTTCACTTGTTCCAGCCCTAGTCACGAAAAGCGACATTGCAGCAGTCAGATTAAAGTAACTAGACGCAATACTGACATCAACCGCACCTAGTTCTTCCAGAACCAAAACGAGATCTACGCACTTTCCACCCAAACCACCGTACTCTTTTGGGAGTAATAATGACGTGAATCCTAGTTCAGTTCCTTTGCGGAACAGACTTTGACAGAAATCCCAAGGTTCTATTTCTGGATTATCAGATTCCTCAATGATTTGAACAATAGGTTGAATCTCTGTTTGGGCAAACTCAAGCGCTTTAGACTGCAACATCCGCTGTTCAAGAGTGAGGCTGAAGTCAATCATGATTTGTTTTTTCCTTCATCATTGGATGTTCTTGACGCCATAGGTTAGTAGTCTGCCAAACCAAAACTTGGGTGTGGGTTGGGGGAAAGGGTAAAAAATAAGACATCTTTATCCTTTCCCCTGGCAAGTTTCCTGAGCAAAACACTAGGAGCAATTTGGGATTTGCTTTCCATATGGCTCTCGCTAACTATCATATAGCCCTTGAGATGGTAGGAAAATCTTACCTATAACTCGATAATTTTCGTTTCATATGTTATTTTTAAGTCTTGTAACTCTTACTAGATAAAGTTTTCAGTCTTTGTGGCCTAACTTCAAGACATGGCAATTTAGATAAAAAGATGTCAAAATTACATATAAAAAAATCAACTCCTCATCTCCACTCGCCCTGCAAAGTAAACGCTGCCCAATATGAAGGTTTATTCCATCTTGAGTCTTGCCACAGTTTCAGTTGTGCAGCACGTAAACCAGCAGCAGGTGACTTTCCTTGCTGTAAGATTTGCTTATAAAATTCCTGCATCAATTGTGATGTCCCCTCGTCATCCACCCGCCACAGAGACACAGCCACTCTTTCTGCGCCCGCATACATCAAGCCTCTTGTCAACCCTACTAAACCTTCACCATTGACATCCTTGCCTAATCCGGTTTCGCAAGCACTCAGGACGACTAAATCAGCGGTAAAATCGAGGTTGAAGATGTCACCCAACTGCAGATAACCTTGAATCGGTTTACCAGCTTTGTCTACAAGCGAGAGAACAATTCCTGATAATTCTGGGTTGTTGGGATCTGCAAAGCCGTGGGTAGCAAAATGCAGGAACCGATATTGCGAGAGTTGTTTGTTAGTTGCCCAATTGTAGTTAGCGTCAAAATCAAAAGCTTGCAGGTAATTTGATGATGGTACAAGTTTCAATATTGCCTTTGCTTCTTCACCTGTACCAGGAAGTCGCCCCCACCCGTTGCGGTTGAAACTTCTTGCTACTTGCTTAAGGGCAGACTGTTGTAGTTGACTCCTCAAATCCAGTTCAGAAGCAAGTGTCTTTGATTTGCCACTCAGGCGATCGTCATCTGCATCGAATACAGGATCTGCTAAGATAGCGAGGGTTTTGGGTGCGGTTTTGCGTCCTTTGAGTTCTTGTCTTTGAAAGGCAATAGTTGATGCTGAAGGTAGATTGACTATTTCATGGTTGACAATTAATGGCTGATAATTGGAAGAAGCGGCTGATTTTCCTGGTTGAATTAATGCGGCAAAAGGAATCGATTGCAAAGCACCATCAGCAACAATGACTAAGCGCTTTTGTCCTAACTTGTCAGCCACAGGTGCGAGGATGAGTTGACTGAGTTCTGTTGCAGTTTTGGCTGCTAAGTTCCCTGTTGTTGGTTGTTGCAAGTCGTCTCTGAAATTCCTGGCTGGTGTTTCTATCTGTTTACGTCCAGGGAGTTCATAGCTATTGAGAGAATTGGGAGTGACAACCCAAAGATAACTGCGTTCTTCACCCAAGGAATATTCCAACAAGAGGGTATCTTTATCAAGTTGTTGCTGAATTTGGGGTAACTTCAAAGGTTGGGGATACTGTAGTGCTGCATATTTAGGGCTACTGGTGCGGATTTGAGTTTGTACTTCTTTTTGTTGAGTCAGGAGGTTATCAATTTCTTTTCTCAGGGCTGCTGCTTGTTCTTCTTTATTACCAGGTAACTCTTGCAGACTTTTGGCTTTGACATCAACAAGCACTTGCAAGCGCTGTTCTTCTGCCAAGAGTTTGGGATCAATGCCTTTGCGGATACCAGCACGAGCTTCGGTTAATAGTTCAATTAAACCACGGGCGCGAGAGCGTTCGCTGATGTGCAGTGCAAGAGCATCATACCCTTTTGATAGGTTCTTTTTGTGCAACTGCATCAACAAGTCGATGTAGAATTTGTAATAACCTTGCTTTGAGGCAAAGTAGGAAGTTCGTAAGTCTTGGTTGACAACTTTCGTGCGTAAATCTTCGATAATTTTGATAGAGGCTTCGATTTGTTTGAGGGATTCTTCTAAGTTGCCTCGATTGCGTTCTAGGTAAGCTATGTTACCAAGGGTAGTAGCTTCTCCACCCTTGTCGCCCACCGCACGGCGCAGTGGAAGTGCTTGGTTATAATATTCAAGTGCTTTTTGTTTTTCTCCTAAATCAGAGTAATCAGAGTAAACTGCGCCGATACCATTGAGTACTCCAGCTTCTCCACCCCTGTCGCCTACCGCACGATATAGTGAAAGTGCTTGGTTGAGGAATTCAAGTGCTTTGTGTTTTTCTCCTAAAGCGGAGTAAACTTTCGCGATATTATTGAGTGTTCTAGCTTCTCCACCCCTGTCGCCCACCGCACGATGTAGTGAAAGTGCTTGGTTGTAAAATTCAAGTGCTTTGTGTTTTTCTCCTAAAGTGTCGTAAACTCCCCCGATATTATTGAGTATTGTAGCTTCTTTAAACCTGTTGCCCATCGCACGAACCAGTGGTAGTGCTTGGTTGTAAAATTCAAGTACTTTGTGTTTTTCTCCTAAAGTGTGGTAAGTTAGCCCAATATTATTGAGTACTGTAGCTTCTCCATCCCTGTCGCCCACCGCACGATATAACGGAAGTGCTTGGCTGTAGAATTCAAGTGCTTTTTGTTCTTCTCCTAAATCGGAGTAAACTCTCCCCATACCAAGGAGGGTAAGAGCTTGCTTTCCTTTATCCCCCACTTTCTGCCATAATTGCAAAACTACTTCAAATTTTCTAATCGCCTGTCTCAATGATTCTGCGCTACCTTCTTTGAAAAATGCAAACCCTTCATCAAAAGCTTTTTGTGCTGCATCATAAGTTTCTTGTTGAGAATTAGTTTCTGGTTGCTGCGCTATAAAGCGTGTATTTCTCTTCTCACTCCAAAAACTCAAATCGTCGGTTTCACAAACAAAGCCTGTTTCCACTAACTTATTTGAGTCAGTGCAGGTGTTTTTTATTCGTGTACTAGCACCTTTCAAACGATTAGTTACCGTCAAGCGAGAGTTATGAGATATTGCCCCCACTGAATCTGATAACAAAACTGCACCAAGCAGCAAAGTTAAACTGTAACGAGCACAATTCAGTAAAATCCAGCAGATATCCTGCCGAGACTCGTCTTTTTTGTTCATACTGAAGTCTCAACTTATGAATAGTTACAGTCAGAATTCTGCCGGCACAAGAACCCTGTTATTTATACATTATTTAGTTATCTTCCAATAAATTGTGGGAATTTTATTGTTATTTTATGGGTAATGTTTACTTCAGTTTGTTTTGGTTTCGTTTTTTGCAACCAATGGAGAGAGTAGGGGATTTTCTGGAAGGTTGATTAAAGCTATTTTCAGTTAATTGAACCACAGATGTTCGTAGGGGCTGTTCTTTGCCCATTGGTGTCAACTTAAGCTATAAGTCATTATTGGCAAGCATTTGAGCATTTTTGATGTACCATCTAGATTTTTGATCCCCCCTTAATCCCCCCTTAAAAAGGGGGGAAATAAAATCTTAGCCCCCTTTTTAAGGGGGTTGGGGGATCTACAACGACGCTCAATTGGGTGTTTGAACGTGATTGTTGACACGTATGGGCTAGACAAAGCCCCTGCAAGAAACTTCAAATTCAAACTTTAGCAGCCGTAACGCTTGGAATATTAACCTTCAACCGCTTAAACATCGCTTCTCGCGCTTGCAAGGCTAAGGTATTATCAATCTGTGGCAAAGTGATAGGCTGTTGATACTTCAACCGCAACGCTGTTTGAATCAGCCAGTCAGCGACAAAGGGATTCTTTGGTAACAGGGGACCGTGAGAATATGTCGCGATCGCATTCTGATAAAATGCTCCTTCTGTCCCATCCTCGCCATTGTTACCTAAACCGTGCACCACGCGTCCGAGTGCTTCCACTTTTCCTAGCTTGGTGCGTCCGCCATGATTTTCAAAACCAATCAAATAAGCTTTGCTACCTGTCATCTCTTCCAAGTCCCGCGCTAGACGAGTTGCTGTCACTTCAATGACCAAATTCCCAATACAGCGGCGGACATTTTCGCCAGGATGCACTGACACCAGATCTAATATGCCTAAACCTTGAATACGCTGTCCAAAACCTGGTTCATAATAATGTCCCAACAACTGGGGTGAACCACAGGTAAACACACCTGGAGTCCCATTTTCAATTTTTTCGCGCATTGCTTCTGCTTTAGCACCTTGCAAATCGCGCATGACGATTTCTTGCTGACGATCTTGTGCACCACCACCAACAATCACATCTACTGAACGAATATCAGCATCTGTCGCGCTTTGATCTAATGGTAAAACTTTGACACTGTATCCCCGCCATTGACTTCGCCGTTCTATACAGATGACATTACCCCTGTCACCGTACGTACTCATCAGCTTTGGATACAGCCAACCAATTGTTAACTCATACTGTTGATAACTCATAATTTATAACTATTTGCAGCGTCTCTACAATTCATAACTTTTCCCTAGTACAGTCGGAGAATCCGGTGCATATAAAAATCTGGTTTAGTGAGATAGGGAACAGGGAACAGGGAACGGGGAACAGTAAATATAGCAATCCTATTTGATTTGTGACAATTGCGCATCATCAGATTCCCGACTTCGCAAAAGTTGTCGGGAATCTTGTTGTTCACCGAGTCCCTATGCCTAACGGCACGCTACGCTATCGGGACGGGTGTAAGGGTGTAAGGGTGTAGGGGTGTAAGGGAAACCCGTCTGTGAATATAGGTTAGAAGCCTCTCCTTTAAAGGGGAAAAGAAAAAAAGATGTGTTTTCAGACGCCCTTAGCGCAAAAAAACACGGTGTCCTTGTTTAAAACTCCATCCCTTCAGGGTGGAGTCCCCTACACCCTTATACCCCTATCCCCCTACACCCCTAGTTATGAATGATTTATAACTCCTAAAACATTAAGTAAGTTGACAAATGCCGGAAAAATCCAATACATTATACTCCCCTGGCGGACATCACTGTTACCGACAAATCATAAAGTCATGATTTCAGAATCTTAAGCAAGCAGTTGACCTTCGCCCTTGGCGCGAAAAAACACGGTGTCCTTGTTTAAAACTCCATCCCTTCAGGGTGGAGTCCCCTACACCCTTATACCCCTATCCCCCTACACCCCTAGTTATGAATGATTTATGACTCCTAAAACATTAAGTAAGTTGACAAATGCCGGAAAAATCCAATACATTATAATCCCCTGGCGGACATCACTGTTACCGACAAATCATAAAGTCATGATTTCAGAATCTTAAGCAAGCAGTTGACCTTGGGAACATCCAAGAGTAAAGATAATAAGGATTAGACCTCTTGCCGAAGTCCGAGGCGACTTTGATGTTGCCATAGCCCTGTTTGTCTCTTTCTTGATTGGGAGGACAAGCAGGCAAGGACTATAGCTAATCATTGAATAATAAAGCCTGCAAGGGCAGGCTTTGTTTGTCTAGTAGCTACAGAGGCGTAAATGTGGCGTGTCTGGTGCAAACTAACTACCAACAGCAATAAAATGTGCAAGCAGTCTATTTTTCAAAAAAGCAAGTTCAGTGAGGGATGGCTGTGGAGACACTTATGGAACAAAAACTAAGTGTAAATACTAATATGAAAATTGGCGATCGCGTCCGCGTTAAAGAATCCGTCATAGTCTACCATCATCCTGAGCATCGCGGTCAAGCTTTTGACATCAAAGGCACAGAAGGTGAAGTGATAAGTATTGTTAATCAATGGCAAGGTAGACCTGTTAGTGCTAATTTGCCGATTTATGTCCAATTTAGTAAAAAATTTAAGGCTCACTTGCGTGAAGGAGAGTTAGAAGTTATTTAGCTTCTTTGTGGTCAACGACTGCATTTAGTGAGTATCATTTTTGAAAATAAGTAGCCTCCTTTTAGCAGGAGGCCATACTTTACTATATCTAATGACTCTTACATTATTCCCAAAGGAAGAACTTGTGAAACGTCAGAATATGCCTACCGACTTTTACGAAACCACTGCATGATATTTAGCTCGCCCCGCATTTTTTCTAAATCTTGACGATTGCGCTCTGCTGTCATATAATAATTTTCACAATATTGCTTGAACTCTGAGCGCGTCTTAACTTCTGTGTAAAACTGATGAGTAGTTTGGTATGCAGAAAATGTATCCTCAACTTCTGATTGAGGAGAAGGTATAATGTGCGATAACTCTTGAGACATATTCACAAATTAAGTTAGAAGTTAAAAGTTGAAAGGTTGTAAGTCGAACTTATTTTACAAATCTCTATTTATTATGACTTACAGCCATCCGCGCAAGCGATAAGCGAGAATACCAACGTATTCCTTCAAAGCAGACGTAAACAGGTGTAAATTATCAACATCAGGTAACACATTTAGTAACGCTGCTTTTGGAGTGCTAGTCAGTTCTTGCAAATCACCGCGAGTGACGAGAAAGTCAGTAGGCGTTGGAATAACATCAATACCTTGATGTTGGAAGATAAGAAGCGATCGCGGCATATGAATTGCGGAAGTCACCAGCAAAACACGGCGAATTCCACGAGATTTGAGAATTTCCTTGACATTCACCGCATTTTGATAAGTATTGAGGGAATTGGGTTCCTGTACAATAGCTTCTTTTGGGATACCAATAGCGGTGAGAATAGTAGCCATATCCGCTGACTCTGATGAACCGCCTCCCTTCCATTCAATGCGACCACCACTCAAAATGATTATAGGGGCTTTTTTCTGGCGGTAGAGTTGAGCAGCATAAATGACGCGATCGCCTGCTTCATTTAAATCTACCGATGGTCGTGGTGGCAAAGCTGATTTAGTCGCACCGCCCAAAACTACGATAGCTTCTGCCGTTGGTATTTCAGTCAGTGGAAGATGTTGCCATTCTAAAGACTGGACAAGTAACCGAGAAACCCAGCCATTACTAGTAATTAGCAATAGCATCAACGCTAATGCAATTGCAAGCGCTGCTGTGCGTGGTCGTTTCCATAACATAAAAAATGCTACCAATAAGCATAAGCAAGCGAGTCCCAGAGGATAGAAAAATAATGGTAGCAACTTAGAGAGATATAAAAACATTTGCCAAATTTCTCAATAGAACTATGAGTTTTTAATTAATTCAGCACTTACGCACTCAAAACCCGAAACCTTGATCGCCCCTTGAAAAGGGGGGAATCTTAAAAGCCCCCTTTTTAACTCTGTTGGTGGATCTCTTCTGCGTAAGTCCTACTAACCCAAACCCTCAACTGCTTCCCTCACCAGCTTCGAGACGAAAGGCAAAATTTCGCGGTTCTTAGCATTTGTTTTGCCTTCAGTAAACACAACAAGCAGATAAGGGCGTTTTTCGTTTAACTCTATATAAGCAGCATCATGCCGGACTTGACTCGTCCAACCTGCTTTTGACCAAATTTTTGCTTCTTGAGGAAGTCCACCGCCCAAAAAACCTGTCACTTGGTCTTCTTCAACATCTTTTGGCAAGTCATTCGGGTTAAGACTGCGTTTGATCAAACTCATCATGGCTTGCGATCGCCCACTAGACACCGCCACACCACCAATAATACTGTGTAGCAACCTGGCGGTAGCATTTGTTGTCACCATATTCCGATTCTCTAGCAACTCTCCTACAAAAGCCCGTTCGCGTCCGTAAGGTCCATCACACCAGGGTTTTTGGCAAACATTAATCGTTTCCATATCTGACCACTTAAGAGATTGGAAATAGCGGTTGACAATATTACGCTGCTGCTTCCAAGTTTCAAATGGTCCGGGTGATAATTCTGGTCCAGAAGTCGTTCCACTTAAAATATCTACAACTAAACTCGTCGCATCATTGCTAGAATCAACAATCATATCGCGTATAGCTCTTTCCAATTCTTTAGAAGTGGAAACCATATTTTTCTGCAGCCATTCGTTGACTGCAACCAAGTAAAACAACTTCACCACACTTGCAGGGTAAATTCGTTCTACTCCGCGATAAGTGAAACCACGAATTGGGTAGTTCCAAAAATCATCTGGAGTTAATGCACCACCAGTGTTCACGAGTACTGGCGGATCGTAGACAATCCAAGTCAAAGCAATTTGGTTGCGGGCTAAAGTTGGAAATGCAGCCCAAGTTGCTTCTAAAATGCCTAACCCAAGTTTTTCCAGTTGATCGTCTTTATTAAAGAAGAAATTCATTGTTGTTTCACCAATGTCCTTTAATCTAGAATCTCAAATCCAAACTCTCAAATCAGGTGAGTACCAGTGCCTAGCTGACCTGAACATATATGATTCTCCCAGTTGTCAACGACTGGCAACTCAAGCTGCAACTGGGCGATATTTGTGGGTAGGATCAAACTATCAAGATTGTGCAGTTGAGGTGTGTTTGTGCGAAGATGACTATCCAGGATGGCTGTCACTATCCGATTTAGGTTTGTTACAATCATGCACTGTACCTTATAAAGCGAAAAGATTTTCGGAATCACAGATAAAAAAACACCTGCCAGAGGTGATTGGGTTTACCCAACAAGCTATGCAACAACCAAATTATTACCTCTGGGGTGGTACGGTAGGACCAAATTACGACTGTTCGGGATTGATGCAAGCGGCGTTCGCCTCGGTAGGTATTCGTATACCCAGAGATGCCTATCAGCAGGAAGGTTTCACCCAAGCCATTTCTATCGCAAAATTACAACCAGGTGACCTTGTTTTCTTCGGAACTTCCCAAAAAGCGACTCATGTGGCACTCTATTTGAAAGATGGCTGCTATATCCACAGTTCCGGCAAAGAAATAGGACGTAATGGAATTGGCATTGACCGTCTTTCGGAACAAGGAGAGAAGGTTAGTCAGTCATATTATCAGCAACTGCGCGGTGCAGGAAGAGTGGTCAGAAGTTACGAACCACAAAGACGCTGAGGGAAAGAGGAATATGAGGAGTGGACTGGTTTCTGATAGACTTGCTGGACAAAATGAGGCGATATACTCAGTTGTTCCAGATGTTTCGGTTGTGGTGCCTGTGCATGATGAAGTGGAAAGTTTGCCTCATTTGCTTGAGGCGATCGCCTTCACTTTATCCGCAACTGAGTTGAGTTATGAAATCATCTGCGTAGATGATGGTTCTACAGATGGTTCTGCAGAGTTTCTTAGAGAACAAGCGCAAATCCGCAACGATTTGAAAGCCGTAATTTTGCGTCGCAATTATGGTCAAACTGCGGCGATGGCTGCTGGGTTTAACTACGCACTGGGTAAAGCAATTGTCACTTTAGATGCTGACCTTCAAAATGACCCTGCTGATATCCCTATGCTATTAGCAAAGTTGGAGGAAGGCTACGATTTGGTCAGCGGTTGGCGGAAAAATCGCCAAGATGGTGCTGTGAATCGATTACTTCCTTCCAAAATTGCCAACTGGTTAATTAGGCGAACCACGAGTGTGTATATTCATGACTATGGTTGTTCGCTCAAAGCCTACCGCGCCGAACTCGTGGCAGATATGAACCTTTATGGAGAACTGCACCGCTTTCTTCCGGCTTTAGCGTATATTGAAGGAGCTAGAATTACAGAAATGCCCGTGCGTCATCATGCCCGTCGCTTTGGTCGCAGCAAATATGGGATATGGCGGACGTTCCGAGTGTTGATGGATTTGTTAACAATTTTATTTATGAAAAAGTTCCTTACACGCCCAATGCACGTTTTTGGGTTGTGGGGATTGGTTTCAATGGCTTCAGGTGGGGCGATTGGAATTTACTTGACCTTTGTCAAATTTGCTTTTCATCAAAATATTGGCGATCGCCCTTTACTAATTCTGGCAGTTCTTTTGCTAGTAACCGGGGTACAGTTGTTTTGCTTCGGTTTGTTGGCAGAATTACTGATGCGTACTTACCATGAATCCCAAGGACGCCCCATCTATCGCGTGCGTGAAGTAGTCACAAAAGTCTAGCCCCAAAGGCTTGACTTATTTGGAAGTCCACAAAATTTATTTTTCTGGCGATCAGCTGTGACTGCATAACCCGCAATTTGGGTTATGAAATTTCGGCTGCTTTTTTACTCGTCGATTTATACGATAGGCGTCCTTGGGCGTACCCATGCAGCTCCTCAGCATCAAGCTTACATAAATAAGAGAAAAAACTTCCCAAATTTTCAGTATAATCACTAGTTTCTATCACTATCACGCCCACTGAATAAAACAAATTAATCACTTAAATGAATAACTAGTAACTTAGGTTACATAGTTATTTTTACTTATCCAAACCAGACCACTCTTGCGTTAGGATATTGTCACACTTCCCTTTTTCACCATGCCGCCGGGAAGTAGCCCAAGTCGGTAGTCCGATTTGGTGGTGGGTACTTCATAAAGTGTGTTTAAATAGATTAATAGTACATTGGTACTCCTAAAGCTTCCAAACCCCACTTCTAAATCCATAAACAAATCCACAAATATATAGATAGAGATACATAGAGGGATCGAATGGCTGTTAACACCACAGATAATGCCGGCAAGCAAAAAGCGCTCAACATGGTACTCAATCAAATTGAGCGTACTTTTGGCAAAGGAACAATCATGCGCTTGGGTGACGCTACCCGGATGCGGGTAGAGACAATTTCTAGTGGGGCACTCACCCTGGATTTGGCGCTAGGTGGCGGTTTACCCAAAGGACGGGTGATTGAGATTTATGGTCCAGAAAGTTCTGGTAAGACCACACTAGCACTGCACGCAGTTGCGGAAATACAAAAAAATGGTGGTATAGCTGCCTACGTTGATGCTGAACACGCCCTTGATCCCGCCTACGCTGCAGCGTTGGGTGTTGACACTGAAAATCTGTTCATTTCGCAACCTGACACTGGGGAAGCGGCTTTAGAAATTGTTGATCAACTTGTCCGTTCTGCTGCAGTAGACATTGTCGTTATTGACTCAGTGGCGGCGCTCGTCCCCCGTGCTGAAATTGAAGGTGAGATGGGAGATGCTCACGTTGGTCTTCAAGCGAGATTGATGAGTCAAGCTTTACGTAAAATTACTGGTAATATTGGTAAATCTGGTTGCTCAGTTATTTTTCTAAACCAACTGCGTCAAAAAATTGGTGTCAGCTACGGAAACCCAGAAACAACAACTGGTGGTAACGCTCTCAAATATTATGCTTCAGTACGCTTAGACATTCGCCGGATTCAAACCTTGAAAAAAGGTACAGAGGAATTTGGTAACCGTGTGAAAGTCAAAGTTGCAAAGAATAAAGTAGCACCACCTTTTAGAGTCGCGGAATTTGACATTATCTTTGGTAAAGGTATTTCTACTTTGGGTTGTCTTGTCGATTTGGCAGAAGAAACTGGTATCCTCCTTCGCAAGGGAGCTTGGTACAGCTACAACGGTGAGAACATCTCTCAAGGACGAGACAATGCCATTAAGTACCTAGAAGACAAGCCTGAATTTACTGAAAAAATTAAGCAGCAGGTGCGTGAAAAACTAGACATGGGAGCTGTTGTTTCTGCTAACTCTGTGAGCAAGACAAGTGAAGATGAAGAAGATGAAGAAGACTTAGAGTTACTCGAAGAAGACTAACACTAGTCTTGGTGTTAGCTGAGTCGAGCAATATGGCGTTTGGTGCGGCGATCTGCACTCCGTGTGATCGCCTTTTTTTTTGGGGGTTTTCTGCTTCCATCGATACAACACACCAACTGTCAAACTAATTAATTTAGTATATATGAATATATGTTCAGATGTGCTAAATTAATTTAAGGACAAGTTAGGAGAAAATTATGACCACCGTAACCCAGATGAAATGTGCTTGTGAACCTTGCCTGTGTATTGTTTCACTAGAGAATGCCGTTAAAAAAGATGATCAATACTACTGCTCAGAAGCCTGTGCAGAAGGGCATAAGACTATGAAAGGCTGCGGTCATGGCGGCTGCGGTTGTTAAAAAAGTACTAAGAATTAAGGACTGGGGACTAGGAATTTTCTTTCCTAGTCCCCAATTTTTTCTCCTCAGTGCTGAGTATTCAATTTACAGGTTTGACATCACATCTCGTGCGACTTTTAGAGTCTGCTCAATATCTTCTTCGGTATGGGCAATAGAAGTAAACCCTGCCTCAAATTGAGATGGTGCCAGATAAATCCCTCGTTCTAACATTCCACGGTGGAAGCGTCCGAATTTACCTGTATCAGACTTTTTGGCGTCCTCGTAATTATGGACAGGTCCATTGGTGAAGAATAGACCAAACATCCCACTGATTTGACCTCCACAAGCTGGGTGACCTGTTTCTTTGGCAACTTGCAGCAAGCCATCGGCTAACTTTTTCGTAATACTGTCCAAATACTCGTATGTACCTGGTTTTTGCAGCAATTCGAGTGTTTTAATTCCAGCAGTCATTGCTAAGGGGTTACCAGAAAGAGTCCCAGCTTGATACACAGGACCATTCGGAGCAATCATTGACATAATATCGCGACGACCGCCGTAAGCTCCTACTGGCAAACCACCACCGATAACTTTGCCTAAAGTTGTTAAATCAGGGGTGACGCCAAACTTCTCCTGTACGCCGCCGTAAGCAATTCGGAAACCCGTCATAACCTCATCAAACACTAACAATGCCCCATGTTCTTGGGTCAGTTCTCGTAGACCTTCTAGGAAACCCGCATCAGGGGGAATAAACCCAGCATTGCCAACGATTGGCTCTAGAATCACACCAGCAATTTGGTCACGGTTTTCCTCAAACAGGGCTTTGACAGCTTCCAGGTCATTGAAAGGAGCAGTTAGGGTATTGCTGGTAGCCGATTTGGGTACGCCAGGAGAATCTGGTAAACCAAGTGTGGCGACACCAGAGCCAGCCTTTACTAAGAACATATCGGCGTGACCGTGGTAACAGCCCTCGAACTTAATGAGTTTATCGCGTCCAGTGAAAGCCCGCATTAAACGCAGCACTGCCATACAAGCTTCTGTGCCGGAGTTAACAAATCTTACCATTTCGATACTAGGAACGGCATCGATGACCATTTCTGCCAGTATATTTTCTAGGACGCTGGGCGCACCAAAGCTCGTTCCTTTTTCCAAGGCTTCATGCAGTGCTGCAATCACTTCAGGATGGGCATGACCACAAATAGCTGGTCCCCAGGTTCCCACATAGTCAATGTACTGGTTACCATCCACATCCCAAATGTATGCGCCATTAACTCGGTCAAAAACAATCGGTTGTCCGCCCACGGATTTGAAAGCTCGGACAGGAGAACTGACTCCCCCTGGCATAAGATTTTGGGCAGCAGCAAAGATTTCTTGTGATTTTGTTGTTTTAATAGTTGTATTTACCAAAATAATCTCCTAGAGTGGTTAATAAAAAGCTCTATCCTAGGATAGGAGTAAATGTCGTCTAAAATTCATATCCTAGTAAAATACCTAGTTGAATAGCTGAACCTAGAAAGTAAAAATATGTTATACAAGTCCAACCAAGACTTGCCTTTAGATATCCGCACTCGTTTCTCTGAACCATACCAAGATTTGTACCGAGCTGCTTTTAACTCGGCGGTTCATTGGTACGGTGAGGCACCAAAGGCTCACCAAGTCGCATTGAGCGCAATTAAAATGCAATCGGCAATGTATAAAAACTTTGTTTAAAAGGTGGAAGTTCGGTAATGAGTGAGAAAATACATACCAGATGCAATATTTAGAATGGTATCGTGAACCCATGAACTATTTCTGAAAAAACAAAGCGACTGGTATGTTTTCTTCCGATTTGCATTTAACACACGACGCCATCCCGGTTGAAAGAATTCGCTACGATGAAAAGGGTTTAGTGCCAGCAATTATCCAAGATTATTTGGATGGCACTATTTTAATGATGGCCTGGATGAATCAACAGTCGCTACAAAAGACTTTGGAAACAGGAGAGACTTGGTTTTGGAGTCGTTCCCGGCAGGAGTTATGGCACAAGGGAGCAACTTCAGGGCATATCCAGAAAGTGAAAACTATTCGTTACGACTGCGATAGTGATGCAATTTTGGTGGGGGTAGACCAGATAGGAGATATAGCCTGCCACACTGGTGAGCGCAGTTGTTTTCACAAAGTGGATGGAAGTATTGTGCCGCCACCCGGAGATACACTATCGCAACTGTTTGCTGTAATTTGCGATCGCCGCGATCATCCGCAAGAAGACTCTTACACCTGTAAGTTGTTCGCAGGGGGCGATAACAAGATTTTGAAGAAGATTGGTGAGGAATCTGCTGAGGTGGTGATGGCGTGTAAGGATGATGATGCGGATGGTATTGCTTCAGAAGTTGCTGATTTACTATACCACACTCTTGTGGCATTAGCTCATCATAAAGTTGATTTGAAGGCGGTTTATCAGAAGTTGCAACAGCGCCGGAAATGATTCGTACAACACTTATAAAGCCCTTAACTTTAAGTTTGAGACAAATAGGTCGCAACAGGGCAGGGGGTTCGTTCTAGGGGCAAAAAGTAGATATAACTCCTAGGCGCACTCTCCAGTACAGTTGGCTGTTCATAAAATACATCGTGGTTAACTACCAAAAACCTTGAAACAAAAGAAAGCTTTTTGAATTTTGTTAGGACTTACGCACTAACGAAAAATAAGGCTTTGCGATTGCTTCCCTATGCCTAACGGCACGCTGCGCTAACGATCGCAATGACAGAATTACATTATTTTTGCGTAAGTCCTGTTTGTAAAGTGCGTGTCTGTAGAGTCTATTTTGAACTCCGAACAGCACAAAGCCTGTTGAACCGCTACAAAAAGTACATGTGTACTAAAAAAGAGTTTTGAAATTAATTTTGTCGTTTCATCCCCCTGTACTACAGTTCATTACAGTTCAAATTCAGATTTTTTGTAATTCTTATCATTGAGTGGAATTTTCCTCACTGATTCCACAGACTTTCCACAGCCACTTGCGGAGTTTTCCACAGTTGATTGGTTATGTGACAAGCTTTTACTTTTTTACTGTGGATTTCTTTGTGTTGCGAGTGAGCATCTAATACTACCGAGTTACTATTAAGTTATGTAAACAAAAATAGTGGGAAACCTGCTTTTTTCGTAAAGATTTATTTCTTAAAAATTTCTGCGTAACGTTTCGCAGCATTGACAAACCCACCCCCTTTTAACGCAAAATGATGCGACTTGCTTTTTTAGTCCGTTAAACTGCTGTGTAAATCTACCTAAACTTTTGCTACATATTATGGGACAGGATCAGGGTTGGGCAAAGTCTCGACAAAACTGGACAACCATTAAAAAATCTACTTGTCTAACGAGTAAACTTTGCCCAGTTTGGCGATTGATTGAGAATAATCGCAATAATCCTCGTATTAGAACCCGCCAAACTGTCAAGGAAGTCCCGCGTTTTGTCAAGAAAATGCACTATGGCTTACTAGAAGCAAGTTACCCCTATTAGAGAACTTTAAAGGAGACGAATCTTATGAATCCAAGAGTTAGCATCTTTACAGAAATCCCTGAAACACTTGATGAATCGCTGAAAAACTACTTGGAAACACATCCAGACTGGGATCAAAACCGTGTCTTGACAGCAGCATTGTCCTTGTTTTTACTTCAAAATGGAGATAGCGATCGCCGTGCTGCACGGGTTTATCTGGAAACTTTGTTTCATCACTGCTAAGTAGAAATCTATTCTCTGCATCAGGGCTTTCAGTTAGACTTGCAATTGATGAACCATAAATTGTTTTGTGATATCTGGCACACTGTTTATAAGGAAACAACGCCTTTTTTTGAGTCCGACAAGTGCTAATAAAGGCTTAGTTTGCAGTAGAAAACCAAAGCTTTAACCTTTTGCCGTAATTCCCCATCCTTCCACAGGCTGGGGATGTAAGGCAGGTACTACCTGACGTCGTAACCAAACAAATTCGGATCGACTTCTCCCAACTGCAAATCACCTAAACCATACTCCGCCCAACGCCTCTCAACCATCGCTGCTACTTCTGGATCTGACTCCAAAGGCGCACCCCATTCATGGTCGATTTCCGGGGGAATCTTGGTTGTTGCATCAATTCCCATTCTTCCTCCTAAACCAATCTTCTCGCTGGCAAAATCCAAACTATCAAACGGCGTATTGGGCAAAATAAACACATCTCGTGTGGGATCCACTTTGGAACTAATTGCCCATACCACCTGACGCGGATCTCGGATATTAATATCTTTATCTACGACAATCACAAATTTGGTGTAGGTGAACTGTGGCAAAGCACTCCAAAAAGCAAGAGCTGCCCGTCGCGCTTGTCCTGGATATGATTTATCTATAGATATAATCGCCGCTTTGTAACTCAAAGCTTCCATTGGCAAGAAGAAATCGACAATTTCTGAAACTTGTTGTCGCAAAATCGGGGTGTAGATGCGGTTGAGTGCGATCGCCATCATCGCTTCTTCTTTCGGTGGACGTCCGCTAAATGTGGTTAAATAAATCGGGTCTTTGCGGTGCGTCATACATTGGAAGCGAATCAGGGGCGAATCTTCCACGCCGCCATAATAACCCATGTGGTCACCAAACGGACCATCTGGCAAAATTTCGCCTGGTGTAATTGTCCCTTCTAAAACAAATTCTGAATCTGCTGGGACTTGCAAATCTACCGTTTTACATTTTGCCAACTGTACGCCTGAACCGCCGTAAAGTCCGGCAAACAACCATTCTGATAAGTCTACAGGTATCGGTGTGGCAGCTGCCATGATTATGAGGGGATCTACGCCCAGGGCGATCGCCACTTCTAATTTTTTCCCACGTTCTGCTGCTTTGCGTAAATGCCTTGCCCCACCCCGCACCGATAACCAGTGAACAGTCATCGTATTTTTTGATTGTAATTGCAGGCGATACACACCCACATTCGGTGTGCCTGTTTCACAGTCCTTAGTAATAACGAGTCCCAGCGTAATAATCTTGCCTGCATCACCAGGATAAGGGCGTATCAAAGGCAACTTTTCAAAATCCAACTCATCACCTTGAATCACCACTTGCTGACAAGCAGGGAAAAAATCTCGTCCTGGTTTCGCCTTCAGCACATCGAACAGCACTTTACCAAACTCCACCGCCTGAGAAATCTTCTTGGGTGGTTTTGGTTGTTGCAGCATTGCCAACTTTTTCCCTAATTCTTCCAACTGCTGTGGATGCTGCATATTCATTGCCCAGCATATCCGTTCCACTGTACCCAGCAAATTTACCGCCACAGGGAAAGAAGCGTCTTTGACATTTTCAAATAGGAGTCCAGGACCACCTTTTTGCAGCATCCGGTTAGAAATTTCAGCAATTTCTAAATCTGAGTCAACCAGGGCGCAAATTCGCCGTAATTGTCCTCTTTCTTCCAGAAGTTTGATAAATCCCCGTAAATCTCTTGCCATTGTTCCAAAAAATAAATATTTAAGAAGTGTGAAGCGTTCTCTTATATTATTTATGACAGCCAGGGCAAGTTGGAGTATTGACTGGCATAACTGCTTCAAAATACTTACCTAAACTTGGTTAAACCTCATTTAGCGATTTTTTCGTGCTTCACTCAAGGGAGTCGGCTCCACGCCAGTCGCCTCAACGGGGGGAACCCCCGCACGGTGAGACAGCGCTGCAGGAGGGTCTCCCTCCGTAGGCGACTGCGTTAGCGCAGCGGAACCGGAGGTTCTCCCCGAAGGGCGCTGGCTCTTCTTGTCCACAGGCGTTAAGTTCTGGCTAAGCCAGCCGTACTTTGTCATCAGGGGCGAATTCAAGATTTGCTGCTGCGTTCTCGTCACGGTCTTGAATGTGCCCACATTGAGGATTTTGGCATTGAAATACTCGTTCTGAAAGCTTCATTGGCTGGATGTGACTGCATCTAGAGCACTTTTTAGAACTTATATTATAGTCAGTCGGAGCAACATCGCTATTACAGCCTGGACATCCCAAGACATTGGTGCTACGTTCGAGATGCTGTTGGTGAACGCAACCGTTAATGCGATCTGCCTTTGGCAGCAAGCTAGCGCCGATAGGCGTAGCCGTGCCGCAGGCATAGGGCGCGCTACGCAAACGCTTATCGCCGAAGGCGGGTGCTCCGCACCATCGCGACTTATTATTTTTATACAAAATATACAATTAAAATTCAGTATTATTATTGAATTTTCACTTCCTTCCTGCTAATAACAAATTAGCAAGTATCCCAAAAATTTAATTTTTTGGTGTTTTATAGTGCGGGCTAGAACACCGATTCAGTATTCATAATTGTGACTAAAAAACCCGGTTTCTTCTTGTTGAGTAAACGAAATTTCGGTCTTTCCAGTAACATAAACCGGGTTTTTGGGATTAGTGAATCGGTGTTCTAGAAGCCCGCTTTTGTTCAAATTTGGCAGTGAGATACTCCCACTACTTGTCTTGTTTCATCGATTGGGATGCTTTCTCGAATTACGTTGGCATTAATTGCTGAAGGCGCTGTGGTTCCTGCCCAAGCCAATCTGGATTCTGAGCAGTGCTATCGAAAATTGATGAGGTTTTGAATGGCTCAAACTCGCCGCGTGATGCTGCCTCTGCCGTTTTTGCTAATAAAGATTGTACCTGCTGATCATTCATTGGCTGGAATGTCCGCACAGCTTCAAACGCTTGATCGAGAATCTCCATACTGTCGATTCCGGTAATCACAACCGATGTGGGCAGATTCAAAGCATAGTGTAGACACTCAATTGGCGTTACAGTTTTTGAGCGTAAAAGAATACCGTTTGCCATAGTTTTCATACCCAGAACGCCAATGTTTTGTTTGACTAGTTCTGGTACAACCAGTTTCGCAAAGCTTCGATAGTGAGCATCCATCACATTCAGGGGCATCTGAACCGCATCAAATTTAAATCCCTGAGCAGCTGCAACTTCCAGCATGTGCAAATGAATCTGAGGGTCTTTGTGCCCGGTAAAGCCAATGTATTTAAGTTTACCAGCTTTCTGCGCCTCAATAAAGGCGGCATTCGCCCCTTGTTCATCAAAAACTCGATGCGGATCTTCGTACCTGATGATTTCGTGGTGCTGAACAAGATCAATGCAATCAACTTGCAGACGTTGAAGGGATTCGTCTATCTGTTTTGCTGCTTCTTTTTTGGATCGACCGTCGATTTTTGTCATCAAGAAGACTTTGTCTCGGTAGCCATCGCGCAGCGCTTTCCCCATGCGAATTTCGCTGACTCCCTCATTGTAATCCCAACTATTATCCATAAAGGTGATTCCACGGTCAATCGCTGTGCGAACAATCCGGATGCCCAGTTGCTCGTCAACGTACTTCAAGCCGATGTGCCAACCACCCAGCCCAATCGCGGAAACCCTTTCTTCTGTACTGCCGAGAACTCGGTATAGCATTTCTGAATTTGACATACTTGCTGACATTTATCTCTAGTCTCCAATTCAAACACAGGGAAAAGTTTCCAAAATCCTCTTGTTGATATACAGCCAAGGGACAAAAGTATTGTTATCGGCACTTACGCAAGGCAAAGGTATTTGCACCCGTTACGACGTCAGGAAGCAATCTCACAGTCTTGTTCTTTCTTAACTCGTGCGTAAGTCCTAGTTATATGAGGTTTTCCACTTTTGACTTAATGCTCAGCGTTCATAAATCCCAACCAGCCGTGCCTGCTCAATGATATGATCGGCGATCGCCTCAAGCAGTTGCTCACGCTTCAAACCCGGTTTGAGGTCGAGTTCCTTGTCCAAGGCGTACAGCCAGAAATAATAATGGTGAGGTCCATGCCCTGCTGGTGGAGCAGGACCAGTGTATCCTGGCTGATTAGAACTATTTATGCCTTCTGTAAATTTGCTACCGCCTGCTTCAGCAATTTCATGGACGTTTGGCGCAATACCGTAGATTGTCCAATGAGTGAAACCATCAGGTAGCGGCGCATCTGGATCATGACAAATCAATACCAGTTGCTGGGTTCCCGACGGCAGTCCACTCCACTCTATTGGAGGTGAGATATTTTCGCCTTCACTGGTGTAGCGCTTAGGGATATGTTCGAGGGGGGAAAATGCAGGACTGACAATCCGCAGATCCTTAATGTTCAGACCCATTGGGAATTTCCTTCTCATACAACAATATTAAATTGGCACCAACAGCAGAGCGTCTAGGTGTCCATATTAATGGTGGATTTCATCTGTTGTTCAGAACATCATCCAATAGAGGGGTTTGAAGCAGTTAGACCAAATCCGCTTTTATAACCCCCTTTTAACCCAGGCGATTAGAAATCGCGATTACACAAACCTGGCACACGACTGATAAATCAGTCGTGCCGGCATTCTACCCCGATATAAATAACGCAGAGTTTCAATTCATTTTATTTCTTGAAACTCTGCTTCGGGGCTATCTGCTTCCGGCGTGACTTTAGGATGATAATAAATGAGGTTATGCCAATTAAATCGTGCAAAAAACCGTAAGCTTGGTTAAAAACTTGAAGTAAGAAAAATGGCAAAACTGATTTTGGTTCGTCACGGTCAAAGTACCTGGAATGCAAGTAACCGATTCAGTGGTTGGGTGGATATACCACTAAATCATGTTGGTCGCCAAGAGGCGATGCAGGGAGCAAAGAAAATCAGTCCCTATCAGATCGATCTGTGTTTTACGAGCTTGCTAGTTCGTGCGCTCGAAACAGCTGCCATCTGCCTAACTGAGTGTGATGGGGCTTGCGGTGGTAAAAGTCCGGTTTTCAAACATGATCCCAATGATCCAAACTGGCATGGTTGGGATAACTACTCTGGTGACAAGAGTGAAGAAATTCCAATTTTCATGAGTCCGGCTCTTGATGAGCGCCACTACGGCGACTTGCAGGGATTTAACAAAGCTGAGATGGTACAGAAAGTAGGTAAAGACATCGTATATCAGTGGCGGCGATCTTTTTCCGTTCGACCACCCGGGGGAGAGAGCTTGGAGGACACTGCTACTAGAACGATTCCATTTTTCCAAAATCCGATTTTGCCCTACCTCAAGCAAGGGGATAGTGTCCTAGTTTGTGCTCATGGCAACTCATTGCGATCAATCATTATGTATCTCGATCACCTTAGCCAACAGGAGGTTGAAAACCTCGAACTGGCGACTGGTGTCCCGATTGTTTATGACATTGACGAGGATGGGAAAGTCACTGAGAAGATAGTCCTGAATTGAAGAAGGCAGGGGGATGTTATTTTACTCTGCAACTGCTCAAATGTGAATAAACATCCCGTCAAACCTTTGGTGTTGCCATCTCAAACCGTTCCCCAATCTTCGTATACTCAACTGGTCCGCCTAAGCGCGTAATCGGCTGCATCCGCACAGTATCCACTAACCCTACATCTTGGCGGTACAAATCTTCACGCACATGAAATCGCAACACTCGACCTAGTACCATCACATTATTCGTTCCTTCGACTCGAACAGTTTGTGTCACTTTACACTCCATTGCCACAGGTGAGCCTTCAATCCCCAATGGTCGGACATCAACAGAAGGAATGGCTTTTAAATTTGCCATTTCAAACTCACTGACTCCATAGGGAAATTCCGATCCTGTTTGAGCCATTGCTTGAGCCAGTGTTTCATCCACTACATGACAGACAAATTGATCAATTTCTTGAATATTGCGTAGCGTGTCTTTTTCTTTTGGCTCATGTCTACGGTATGCTACGGAGAACATAATAGTTGGTGGAAAGCCTGCTACGGCATTGAAAAACGAATACGGAGCCAGATTGGAGATTCCAGAGGCACTGATCGTCGATACCCAGGCAATTGGGCGAGGAGCAACGATACTCGTCAACAGATGGTAAGGAGCAGGGTCTTTCATCTCCTGCGGCACAAATGACAACATAGGTGATCGCTCTTCTCTAAAATTCCATCTTAAATTAGTTTGCTTCAGTTTCTTTATCGCCTAGACTCGACGATATCGTTCTCGGTTTATGTCTAGAGGTGCAAGAAAAGCGCTTGTAAACATGGTTTAAAAAGTAATAGCACGCGCTCACTTCCGATGTAAAAGTTGAACCATTGGCGGTACTCTTTTAGCTAGAAATCAACTCCAACTAAAGTAATCAGATGATGGCGATATGTGAGGCGAGCGTCGGTATATTAATCATTGTCATTGTGTCGCTTGATGTGTTCCAGGTGGTTATCGTTCCTCGTCAATCGCCCCGCACGCTAAGGATTGCAGCGCTGATCATCAGATTGTTCTGGTTGCCGTGGCGACAATTAAGTTTGCATGCAGGCATGCGGCACGAATATTTCTTAGCTAAATTGCACTTGTTTTCTGGCAAGTTGTTACAGCTTGACCGAGTATTCGAGTCCATTACTGAACGCAAGCTCAACTGAAACAAACCCATTAGCGGGATTACGGACATAATCTAAGTAAGGCGTGACTCCCGCTTGAACCATCTCTATATTGTCTGCTAGCACGACAGAACCGGGGTGAAGTTTATCCAATAAAAGCTGCAAAACATCTAGATACAGATCTTTCCAACCATCAAGAAAAAGTAAGTCAATCGCGCCGCCAGGATCACGCAGTGTTTGAAGTGCATCGCCCACACGAATTTCAACATACTGTGATAAGCCAGCTTCTTTGAGATGCTCCGTTGCTTTAGCAACTTTGCTGCGCTCAAGTTCAGAACCGATAATTAACCCACCACCAAGATCGCAAAGAGCTGCCGCAAAGTAGATAGTAGAGACACCATAAGATGTACCAAATTCCACAATTCGTTGAGCCGAGATGGAACGGGCTACTCCGTAAAAGAATCTGCCAACATCTCTTGAAATTGGCATCAACACTTCTTGGAGCATCGTCGCTTTCTCTTCTGAACTTGTGGATTTCAAATCAGCCCCACTCGCTAACATTTGCTGGCGGATAACCTTATCACGTGTATCAGCCAGCTCATGTAATCGTTCGAGTACAGATTGTACGTTTGGAAGCAGCAAAGTTGAGTTTGTCGTTTTTGTAGTTGCCATTTTATTTATTTAATGCATGATTACTTTGACTATAAAAAGTTAGAAGACTAAATGTCGCCTAGATTCTTGCTGGTTTCAACAGATTCTTGCTACTGGTTGAGAAAGATTTTAGGAGTGACACCAACAACCCGCTTAAAGTGGTGGCTCAGATGACTAGAATTGGAAAACCCAACCTGAAAAGCGACTTCAGTAACGCTTAAGTCACGATCTAACAGCAATTGCTTGGCACACTCCACCCGACATTGAATCACGTACTGGTGAACTGAAGTTCCCATCGACTGCTTAAATAAGCGTGAGAAGTGGTATTGGCTCATGCTGACTTCGGCGGCGATCGCGCTCAGGCTCAAGTTCTGGTTAAGATGATCGTGAATGTAGGCGATCGCTTGGCGCAGTTTGTAGTTTGGCAGTCCACCTTTATAACTGCGAATCGAGCATTTCCTGACAGAATAATGTTGCAGAAGGTGTGCTGCTAGCAGGGTTGCGGCTGAATCAGCATATAAACGGCTGTAAACTCCACCTGTTTCTAACACTGATTTCAGTGCTGCTCCAATTTGACAAATCAATGTATCCGGTTGCGCAAAAACTGGCACCAGCTCTATTGTCTCTGGAGAGATAGACTCGTAGGCAATGCGGCTAACAAAGCCAGGATCAAGGCAGAGGATTGTGGATTGTATGTCAAAATTCCAGGACAAACTGTGAGAGGCATTTGCTGGGATAATTGTAATCTCACCTTTGGCAATCTGCCCCAGCTGATAGTGTCCATCAATCGTCCACTTAATTGCTTGATTTTGCTGAGAGTGTAGGATGCAAATTTCGTGTTCAGCATCCTGATGCTCTGAAACTTCACCAGGAGGTTGACAGTAATATGCCACCCGAATATTTTGCCAACCAACAGATGCACTGGAAAGCGTGGGTTCACTGGAAAAGCGAAAAGCGTCTTCCGAAGCGGATTTAAAGACTAACGATTTTTCATATACCATTGTGCTTAGAACACGACTGTCCTGCGAGACAAGGAATATAACAAATTTACCAACTTTTGACAGTTGAGAATCTTTGATAAGAGTTGCAAAAATTTTATAATTTTAAAAAGAAAGAGTTGCAGTAAAAATATTCATACTTGCTTCTTGATTATCACCCAGATCAGTACCTTTAAAGTGCAGATATTAGGTAGCAATAATGGCGATACGCGTAGCGTCAAGCCTCCGGCTTATCGCCACAGGCTATTTCCAAATCAACAATAGATACGAAGATTGAAGAAGAACTGGCGGCAAGTTGTGCTATCAAGTGAAGAAAATCAAGCAAACAGGCCCCGAAGAACGAATGACTAGTTCAACTAACCAACAAATTTTACTTAAAACCCGCCCAGTTGAAGAACCAAAAGAGAGTGATTTCGCCCTAGTCGAAACCCCAATACCAGAACCAGGGGAAGGCGAAGTTCTCAACCGTACGATCTACCTGTCCCTCGACCCCTATATGCGCGGTCGAATGAGCGATCGCGAATCTTATGCTGCCCCGGTAGAATTGGGTTCGGTGATGGTCGGTGGCACAGTTAGCCAAGTGCTGAAATCTAACCATCCCCAATTTTCAGCCGGAGATTTTGTACTTGGTTATGATGGCTGGCAAGCCTATGGCGTATCGAAAGGCGAAACTTTGCGTAAGCTTGACCCAAATCAAGCTCCCATATCCTATGCTTTGAGCGTAACTGGTATGCCCGGAATGACTGCGTATTTTGCTCTGCTTAATGTTGGGCAACCCAAGGCTGGGGAAACGGTTGTTGTTTCTGCTGCTTCTGGTGCAGTCGGTTCTATAGTCGGTCAAATAGCCAAAATAAAAGGCTGTCGGGCAGTGGGAGTGGCTGGGAGTGATGCGAAATGCGATTATGCGGTGAAAGAATTGGGTTTTGATGCTTGTATTAATCGCAAAACTCAAGAACTGAGTTTTGCACTTAAAGATGCTTGTCCTAATGGTATTGATGTTTACTTTGACAATACGGCTGGTCCAATTTTAGAAGCTGTGTTGCAGCAGATTAATCTTGGGGCAAGAATACCATTAGTTGGTTTAATTTCACAATATAACGCAGAAAACCCTCCCCCTGGCCCTAATTTGATGCCCTTGTTGATTAAACGTGCTTTAATCAAAGGTTTTCTTGTTGTTGATTACCAAAACCGTCAAGCAGAGTTCTTAAACGATGTTTCTCAATGGTTGCGCGAAGGTAAGCTCAAGTATAAAGAAGACATTGTAGAGGGTCTGGAAAACGCCTCTGACGCCTTCATCGGTTTACTACAGGGGAAAAACTTTGGCAAACTTATTGTCAAGGTCAGTGATGATCCGACACAATAAGCATACCTAATCAACGAGCTACAAGCAATTTTAGCTTCTTCGCCGTAAGCCCGACACTATAGCGGCTCCTGATGAATTGGGAAGCCTACACTGTACCCTTCGACTTCGCTCAGGGTACAGTGTAGGTAGTTCACAAGCCTTTAAGTAAGCCGAATTAATAGACGCTTACTCCGTCCTAGGGCTAACTTCAACCTGTAGACAGATATTTTACTATGATATTTTTTCTACCATTCGAGCTACAGTTACAACTTTAAAGATGTAGATATGAGGCTGAGGTTAAAACGCCGATTGTTCGGTCAGCTTGCGATCGCAACCACATTGGGAACTATGGTGGAGAGTCTTAAAGGGAAGACCCTGGCTCAATCAAAGCCTCAGTCTCGTCCTCCATCAGCGATATCCCCCGATCCCAGTAGTGTTGTTGATGTTAAACTGCGTGTAAATGGAACAGAACACGCGCTAAAAATCGAACCTCGTGTGACACTACTTGATGTGCTGCGTGAGCGTCTGAATCTGACAGGCTCGAAAAAGGGCTGTGATCACGGTCAGTGCGGTGCTTGTACAGTTCTGGTGGACGGGCAACGCATTAATTCCTGCCTGACATTTGCCATCATGCACACTGACGCTTCAATCACAACCATTGAAGGACTGGCAAAAGGAGACAATCTGCACCCGATGCAAGCCGCGTTTATTGCCCGCGATGCTTTTCAGTGCGGCTACTGCACACCGGGACAGATTTGTTCGGCGGTAGGTTTGGTGAACGAAAAACACGCTAAATCTGATGCTGACATTCGGGAATTGATGAGCGGTAATATCTGCCGTTGCGGTGCTTATCCAAATATCGTAAATGCTGTCCGCGATGTCTTAGGGGGAAAAAAAGATGCAGCCGTTTAGCTATAAGAAAGCAGGACAAGCGGACAATGCCGTTACGTTGGTCGGTTCAGATGCCCAAGCCTCGTACCTTGCCGGTGGTACCAGCCTGATCGATTTGATGAAGCTGAATGTACAGACACCAACAGAGTTGGTTGACATTAACCCACTCCCCCTAAGCAAGATAGAAATGCACAACAACGGTGTACGGATTGGAGCAATGGCACGCAATAGCCAGGTTGCTTATGATGCAATGATTCGCGAGCGTTACCCTGTGCTGTCAGAAGCGTTGCTGTCTGGGGCATCGCCGCAACTGCGGAACATGGCAAGTGTGGGCGGGAATTTGCTACAACGTACTCGGTGCTACTACTTCCGCGACACTTCAATGCCTTGCAATAAGCGCGTTCCGGGTTCAGGGTGTCCGGCAATTGAGGGCTATAACCGGGTTCACGCGATTCTCGGCGGAAGCGATCGCTGCATTGCCACTCATCCATCGGACATGGCTGTGGCAATGGTGGCACTCGATGCGGTTGTGCAAACACGCGGACCTAAGGGAGAGCGCAGTATTCCCTTGGTCGATTTTCATCTCGTACCAGGCAATACACCCGAACGGGAAACAGTTCTGCAACACGGAGAGTTAATTGTTGCTGTTGACTTGCCTGCTTCACCGTTTGCTAGGCGATCGCACTATTTGAAAGTACGCGATCGCGCCTCTTATGCCTTTGCAATGACATCGGTTGCGGCTGCATTAGATATTCAAAATGGGATCATTCGCGCCGCACGGATTGCCCTGGGTGGGGTAGGAACAAAGCCCTGGCGTGCCTATGAAGCTGAAAAAGCGCTCGTAAACAAGCAACCAAACCAGGCAGCGTTTCAGGCAGCGGCTGAGGCTGCTATCCGGGGGGCGAAACCGCAAAAATACAACGCATTTAAAATCGAACTGGCAAAACGCACAATTGTCAAGGCGCTGGCGACGGTGGGAGGGATGGCATGAATACAGCAGATACAAACAAAGTTGTCGGCAAACCGTTAAACAGAGTTGATGGACATCTGAAAGTGACTGGTGGCGCACGCTATGCGGCTGAATTTCCGGTGGCAAAAATTGCCTATGGCGTGACGATTCAAAGCACGATCGCTAAAGGTAAAATCACCCAAATTGATACAAAAGCAGCGGAGCGGTTACCGGGTGTGCTGGCAGTAATCACTCACCTCAATGCACCCAAGGCGTTTGGAGACAAAGGAGGCGGTCGCAAGCTGCAAGTGCTGCAAGATAACATTGTACTTTATGGTGGTCAGCACATCGGTATCGTGGTTGCGGATACCTTTGAACGGGCTATGCACGCTGCCTCGCTGGTGCAAGTTCGCTATGAGGAAGAGAAGCCGACGCTGAATATGAGGGAGAACCTCAATAAAGGATACGTTCCAAAGAGCAATAGAATGCCGCCCGATTCATCTGTTGGAAATGTCACTCAGGGATTAACAAGTGCTGCTGTCCGCATTGAGCAAACTTATACCACCCCGGTAGAAAATCACAATCCAATGGAGCCTCATGCGACAACAGCAGTTTGGCAAGGCGATCAATTGCTGCTGTATGACGCAACTCAGGGGATTTTTCAGGTTCAAGAAAAAGTTGCGGGGGTATTGGGGATTGAGCCAGCGAATGTCCGCGTTATGTCTTACTATATCGGCGGTGGCTTTGGCTGCAAAGGATCGGCTTGGTCGCACGTGCCTTTAGCGGCAATGGCGGCACGGCAGGTTAAGCGCCCGGTTAAACTGGTGTTGGGACGGATACAGATGTATGGACCTGTTGGCTTCCGACCGGAGACAATTCAACAGGTTTCTTTGGGCGCAACCCGTGACGGAAAATTAACCGCACTGCGACACACTGGTACTTCGCAGACTTCAACATTCGATGAATTTATTGAACCGGTTGGTAAAAGCGCACGCATGATGTACGCTTGCCCGAATATCGAAACCAGCCACCGTCTGGTTCAGCTTGATCAGGGTACACCAACTTTCATGCGTGCCCCTGGCGAAGCTTCAGGCTCGTTCGCCTTAGAATCGGCAATGGACGAACTGGCTTATGCGCTGAAGATCGATCCAATCGAGTTGCGTCTGCGTAACTATGCTGAAGTCGATCCCAGTAAAAATCTGCCTTGGTCGAGCAAGTCACTTAGAGAGTGTTACAAAGTAGCAGCAGAGCGATTTGGCTGGCAAAAGCGCAATCCCAAGCCCCGTTCGATGCGAGATGCCAATTATTTGATCGGTTGGGGGATGGCTACGGCTACATACCCCACCAACCGTTCTTCAGCATCGGCGATCGCTCAAATTATGGCAGATGGTACAGCCGTTATCCGGACTGGATCCCACGATATTGGCACGGGAACTTATACCGTAATGACTCAGGTTGCGGCTGAAGCGCTCGGTATACCAGTTGAGAAAATCCGCATCGAGCTGGGGGATACGAATTTGCCAGAAACCCCCGTTTCCGGTGGCTCACAAACCGCCGCTAGTGTAGGCTCGGCTGTGCATTTAGCAGGAAATCAAGCCCGTGCTAAGCTTATGCAATTGGCACTTGCCGATCAAAAATCGCCGCTTTATGGATTAAATGAGCAAGATATAATTGCTCAGGATGGACAGCTTTTAGTGAAGAATAAATCGTCCAAAGCTGAAACTTATGAAGCAATCCTAACACGGCATGGATTGAAAATGATTGAAGCACGTGCAGATGCCAAGCCTGGAGAGGAAAAAGAGAAGTATTCCATGCATTCGTTTGGCTCACAGTTTGCAGAAGTGCGGGTTAACCCTGATTCGGGTGAAGTGCGAGTAACGCGCTGGGTGGGAGCCTTTGGCGTTGGACGCTTGCTTAATGCTAAAACAGCCAACAGTCAGCTCATCGGTGGGATTGTCTACGGCATCGGCATGGCGCTGATGGAACACACAGTAACAGATCCTAACCGAGGACGCGTTGTCAACGCTGATTTAGCTGAGTATCACGTGCCAGTAAATGCAGACATTCCTGAAATTGATGTGTTGTTTGTCGATGAGCGCGATCCACACATCAACCCGCTTGGAGTCAAGGGAGTTGGTGAAATTGGCATTACCGGAGTTGCGGCGGCGATCGCCAACGCAGTTTACCACGCAACAGGCAAGCGCATCCGCGATTTGCCAATTACACTAGACAAGCTTTTGTAGATAGAAAATGCGATGGCGCAAAGCGCCCGCCCCAAGCGATCGCACGCTTCATACCAACCATTGCGTCCTGACTCAAATGAGATAATTAGGTGAGGTAATTGATCTCTAACTGCTCACGTATCATCACGATTTGACTCCCATTGCGTCGTCTTCCGTGCCAAGCTGAGAAATGCTCTTATTACTCCTGAGGGATTATGCTGCCGCCAAGCAAGATAAAGTCCGGTCTTAGCTGTCTGCTCTTGTAAAGGTCTGTAAATGACTCCGCTTCTGTGGAAATTTTGCAAGGAGGCGGGAACGAAAGCAATGCCCAGTCCTGCTGCCACCAAGCCGATGATAGTTTGCATCTGAACTGCCTCTTGAGCTACTTTCGGACGAAATCCAGCTTGTTGACAAATGTTAATAATCTGCTCGTAAAAGATGGGTCCCATTTTGGCAGGAAATAGGATAAATAATTCATCTGCCAATGTGGAGAGCGACACTTGAGTCTGGGCAGACAACGGATGGGTTTCTGGCAACGCCAAGACCAATGATTCTGGCAAAAGGCACTCCACACTCAAACCTTGCTCGATGATGGCAGGAAGTCTGTCCGCTTCCATCGTCTGGCCACACAGCCTAACACGGCGCTCGATCGGTGGATTATCCATTAAACCTTGCCGCTGTTGAGGTTTCTACTGCGGAGAATTTGGCTACTCGCTGGCAGGAGATTGCTGCGGATGTTGCGTTTTAAGGACTGAGCTTGTACTTCGAGATGGTCTTTCGGGAAACAATCGAGATTATTGGTGGCAGCATAGTTGAAAAAAGGATATGGGTAAGGGGCGTTAAGCGTAGCTCTGCCGCAGGCAATCGCTTCTTTCCCCGAAGCATCGGGAATGTTTGCGCTAGAATCAGCAATGGACGAATTAGCGATCGCCTTGAATATCGATCCACTCACTCTCCGCTTGATTAACCACACCGATATCAATCCCCAAACAGGTCCACCCTGGCAGAAATAGTGTTTTTATAGCGTATCCTTTAGATTGAATCATGGCTCCATCCTCAATTGCACCAATTCCACCTTACAAAGCATTGATTTTCGATTGCGATGGCACTCTAGCAGATACTTTGCCTGTTCACTTTCAAACATGGTCTGCATCGTTGCAAGCAGTTGGAGCCAATATTTCTAGAGATTGGTATTACAAATATTGTGGTACGTCCGCAGAGGAGATGCTTCAAATCCTTAAAGACCTGTTTGGCTACCAGTTTCATTCAGAATCAGTAATTGCACACAGACAACGTCAATACGAATCACTAATCAATACAGTCAAGGAAGTTCAGGCTGTTGCAGAAATTGTTCGTGATTACTACGGAAAAATTCCAATGGCTGTTGCTTCAGGTGGAGAGAGAGTTGTGCTTGAAGCAACGCTCAATAATATTAAGCTACGTGACTTTTTTGATATTGTTGTGAGTATTGATGATGTAGAAAAAGGGAAACCCGAACCGGACATTTTCCTGCTTGCGTCTGAAAGATTAGGGGTTGCTCCACAAGATTGTATTGTTTACGAAGATAGCGACGGGGGTTTAGAAGCTGCTCACCGTGCCGGAATGCGTTCTATTGATGTACGTGTTCTCTGGCAAGCCTAAATCTGAGAAAGTATGGGCAGTTCCAAGTTGAGCAGCATAACAGCATCAGCGCAGAAGACTGCCAAAAGCCGCTGGTGAAGTTGCAAAGGTTACTAGCAGACGCTACTGTATTAAAAGAAAAAGCAATCAAATGAACGAATTACAAGCAATTTTAACAGCCTTCGAGTCAAGTCAAAAAAGTGGTGATATTAGTTTCCTGGCGACTGTAGTTAAAACTCAAGGTTCAACCTACCGCCGACCTGGTGCCAAAATGTTAATGACAGGTACAGGTGAGATAGTGGGAACAATTAGCGCTGGTTGTTTGGAAAACGATGTATTCGAGCATACCCGCCAACGCATGGCAGACGGTAAACCGATTGTTGTTACTTACGATAACACCGCCTCTGAAGATATTCTCTGGGGCTTTGGTTTGGGATGCAACGGTGTAGTGCAAGTTCTCATCGAACGCCTAGAAAACGAAAGCACACCGAATGCGATCGCTTTTATCCAAGAGTGCCTAAATAACAAACATCTCGGTATTATAGCGACAGTTTTTGCTTTAGAAGGTGCAGTTGATCTAAAACTAGGCTCACGCTTACTGCTGTATCCAAACGGTAAAATGATCACTGACATTGAAGATGCAAATTTTCAAAAATGTTTGATTGCAGATGCCCAAGCAGCCCTTGTTAATCAAAAGTCCAGCGTGAACAACTATCTGTTACCTTTTGGCAGTGCAGAAGTTTTCATTGAAGTCATCCAACCACCAACACCCCTAGTGATATTTGGTGCAGGTCATGACGCTGTACCCTTAGCACAATTTGCTCAAGCATTGGGTTGGCAAGTTACTATAGTTGATTGTCGCGCTAACGAGGCAACTAGAGCGCGATTTCCAATGGCTTGTGAGGTGATTCTTAGCCGCAGAGAAATTCTAGAAAAACAGGTATTTATAGATACTGACACCGTAGCTGTGGTCATGACGCATAATTACCTTGATGATTTGGAAATTTTGAAAACATTGCTACCATCTTCTGCACGCTACATTGGCGTTTTAGGGCCAAAGCACCGTACAGAAAAATTGCTGCAAGATTTACACGCACAAGGAATAGTTTGTACCACTGAACAATTAGAAAGATTGCACAGTCCTGTAGGAATTGATGTCGGTGCAGAAACACCAGCAGAAATTGCGATCGCTATCATTGCAGAAATTCAAGCAGTACTCAAAAATCATAATGGTGGTTTTTTAAGAAATCGCAATCAACCAATTCACCAATACGACGAAAGTAACTTTAATAAACTTATTGTAAAAGTCGGGTAAAGGTCAAAGGTTAAAGGGTTTGTATTTTTTTCCTTCGCCTTTCTCCCTTAACCCCTTGCTAACTCCTAGAATCTCATCTGCTACTTGCTGACATGATTTTCATTTATGGACTCTACGACTGAGCAAATAGAAACTGAAAAATCAACTATAGCCATTATGATTCTTGCTGCGGGTGCATCTACTCGCATGGGTACACCGAAACAGCTATTGCTCTACCAAAAACGGAGTTTGGTGCAATACATTACAGAAATTGCGATCGCTTCGGTTTGTAAACCTGTGGTACTAGTACTTGGAGCATACTCAGAACAGATTCGCCCTCAAATCAATCACTTTCCTGTGAGCATCGTTGAGAACTTAGATTGGGCTTGTGGAATGAGCACTTCCATCAATAGCGGAATTCAATTTTTGCATAATCTTTCACAAAAATTTGAAGCAGTAGTTATTTTAGTTTGCGATCAACCATTTCTTTCACCCCAAATTATTAATCAACTTGTTGATGCATATTATTCAACAAAAAAACCTATTATTGCTTGCGAATATGCAGGAACATTAGGCGTACCTGCTGTGTTTAGTAAAAGATTTTTTTCCGAGCTTGCTGAATTACAAGGAACTTCAGGAGCCAAAAAAGTTATTAACAATAACCTGACACAAGTATTTTCTCTTCCTTTTGCACAGGGAGAGATTGATATTGACACACCAAAAGATTATGAACAATTGCTATCGCTCAATAGCAATTCGATTTGATTTAAGTTAATTTACGAGGCGGCACAAACAGGCAAAACGATTTGATATTTTAGTATTTGCAGGGGTGCGTGAACTTGTTAAGGGATATTAACTAGCTTTTTAGCGCCAATTGCTAGGAGCGGAGAATCTATTTGTGAATAAACTTGTTGAGTTCCTGCACTAATAGATGCACTGTTGTTGATGGATTGTCTTTCTCTGGATTGTGAGGTTCGTATTGTTTCAGAAGTTTTTCAGCATTTTGAATAGCAATATATTGCTTCTCAAATAGCTCATCATAAATCGTATCGCTATTTTTCTTATATGGTTGTCTCAGTAAAGAAGTTAACTTCTTCTTATAATCATTTCGAGGAATACCAGTATGGAGAAATTCAAAATGTAGGACATACCATAGTTCAAACGCTTCATTAGAATAAGCTACTTTAAATCCTTGAACTTCAGCGTTATTAATGGCGTTCTTAAAATCTTCTACAGTCCAAGAATCACGATCAAAAACACACCAGACCTGATCGTAATCATCTTGCTTCTTCAGTTCCTTTGCGCTTTCAACTAATTTGCTTGGATTCTCTCCCCTACCCTGCACGTGTATCTCAGCAACCTTCTTGGGAACACGAAAACTCCTAAAGTAATTAGGTTCGGTTTTCTCTCCTTCACATACGATCAAGTATCTCTGCCTGATTTCCCTAGTATTAACTTTTCGTTCGTGATATCCACGAGAGTTTACATTTCTTCTAGACATCAGAGTCAATTAGATCATTCAAATTTCCGATATATGGAATTGCGCCATATCTACCTTTAATATAATCACTCTTAAATGACACATCATCAGGTACATTGTATTCTGCTAAAGAGTACAAGTCTGTTGCACCATATCTATTTTTTTCAGTAAACCAAATCTGATCCCTACGAAAAAGCTGATTGCTAAGTAAATTGGTATCGTGAGTCATGAAGATTAATTGAGCATTACTTGGATTTGTTTCATTGGAATTAAATAATTCAACAATGGCACGGCTGATAAAAGGATGAATTCTAGCATCAAATTCATCAATGATTATAACTTTACCATTTTTTAGTGTGTCAACAAGAGGTCCTGCTAAAGCAAAGACTTTTTGAGTTCCTTCAGACTCTTGAGCCTCTAAATCAAACAGTTCTGTAGATATAATATTTTCTTTACTATCAAATTTTGGGTGCAGGGTTTGAATTGATGTTGCTTTTATTTCCCCATTTTTTAGAATGAAGTTTTTTATTTCATTAGGCAGTTCACTAGGCAAAGAATCAACAGTAACCTCAACTTGTTCTACCTTGATATCGCCAAATCCCAAATCTAATTTTTTGAGCAACTGAAGAATTTCATCTTTCTTTTCGTTATTTATTAAACAACTAACTGTGTATCCTTTACCTATATCATCTAAACCAGAGACAACATTGATACTGTTTGTCAGCCAATCTAAGATTTTTTCTGCAATTTTGACATTAAATTGAGCAGATACAGACAAGAAGAGAGCATTATGTCTTGTTCTCTCCTGAATACCATCAGCTTTATATGTTTTAGAAACACTAATATCGTCTAATTTGCGCTCAAAAAGTCTAGTTTTTCTTGATTTAGAAACATAAAATAACCATTCAGAGACAACTTTGTCACGAGTTGCCTCGAATCCGTATCTATATTTCTTGTCATTCATTAAAAATACTATTTCAAAAAAAGATGGTTTGGCTTCGGTTTCAGTGCTAAGTTGAAATCGCTCAACACCTATTTTTTCCGTGCTTTGAGTCTCTTTAGAAGAATTAACCATGAACCATTTCATGAAACTTAAAGCTTTAGCCAGGTTACTTTTACCACTAGCATTTGCGCCATATATTGCCCCGCTTTTAAGTAGTTTTAAATCATTATCTACTTCAAAAACATTGTTTTCATCAAGCTTTTTGTCTTGTGCGACAAGGTTAGCTGCTACCATACTAAAGGTGACTTGCTCTTTAAACGATCTGTAGTTGCCGACACTAAATTCGATGAGCATAGCATGAAGTTTAGGCTTAAGAGGGAAATCTGTGAATAAATCGTAATTTCCTGCCTTAAGAGTAGCAACTATTGGTTGAAGATGCTAAAGTATAAGATTGTTTTTAAATGTACACATGTACTATTCAACTCAAGTGTGATGGTGCAAAGCGCGCCTCTGGGGGCGATGGCATCTCTCATAAACTGCAACCCCGAAATAGCGATCGCAATGTCGCAGGTGTGAGTTACGCACATCCCCTCAAAATCAAATCTTGTGTCACTTTACTCGATGCATTTTCACAAAAAGCCAGAGGATTCACTGCTACGCTGGTCTTGATTGCTGCTGAGTCTATCGATTGGAAGATGATTTTATCCTCAAAGTTTCGATGATGTGAAGGGAGGGTACAAACACGTTGAGTTTGATACGCTTCGTCTGTGCCATAAGTATCGTTAGAAACTTTTTTCAACTAAGACACCATCATGAAACGCATTGCATATTTAGGACTCGGCATCATGGGCAGTGGCATGGCAACGAACTTGCTGAAAGCGGGTTATGATGTCACGGTTTGGAATCGCAACCCAGAATCCTGTAAACCTCTGGTTGAACAAGGTGCAACACAAGCTCAAACACCTGCAAAAGCCGTTGAAAATGCTGAGGCGATTATGTACTGCCTTGCGAATGACAACGCAGTTGAAGAAGTTGTCTTTGGGCAAGATGGCATTTTATCGAATGTGCGATCTTCACAAATTGCGATCGACATGAGTACAGTTCATCCTGACACCTCCCGCCGACAAGCCGCAGCCTATGCCGAAAAGCAAGTTGAATTTCTTGATGCTCCGGTTTTCGGCAGTAAAAACGAATCCGCAGCCGGGGGATTGTGGATTGTTGTTGGTGGCAAGCGTGACGTATTTGAGCAAGTCAAACCAATTTTAGAGCCGTTAAGCCAAACGATACATTACCTCGGCGACACTGGCAAAGGGGCATCGATGAAACTCATCGGTAACTCGATTGTGGCAACTCAAATCCAAGCGTTAGGAGAAGCAATGGTTCTGGCGACTAAAGCCGGACTGAATCCAAAAGACGTTCTCGATGTGTTGCATGTGGTGGATTTTCGCTCTCCGATTTTTGACGGTATCGGCAAGATGCTGGTGGAGCGCGATTTTACGCCAAGTTTTGCATTAAAACACATGCTCAAAGATGCGAATTTGATTGCTCGATTTGCCCAAGATTTGAATTCTCCCACGCCAGCTGCCGCAATTGTCAGAGAAACTATCAAAGCAGCGGTTAATCAAGGATGGGGAGAAGAAAATGCGTCTGCCCTGATTAAAGCGCTGGAATTAGAAGCAGCAGTGACTGTTGAATGATAATTACAAATCATTGTGACGAAACCATGTAGCGGGCAGGGGGACTCACCGGTCCCCTTTGGGGATAGGGGTAAAAGGGGGCTCTTAGCAGGGGGGAATAATTAGAAACAAATTATTTGTATGAAGTGCTTCGTGAAACGGTATTGAAATCAATCGCCACTTTTCATGTTTTGACTATTAACAAAAATAAGAAATTCGGATATTCTAACCAAGATATGCATTAATTTTTACCAAGAAACGTTTACCTGATGAAAATATGACCCAAGCATACGACATCTTCCAAGCAGGCGGTCTTGTTATGTGGCCTTTGTTGGGCTTATTTATAGTCACTTCAGTATGCATCTTGGAACGCAGTTGGTTCTGGTTGAGGCTAGCGACTCAAGAAAAACAGGTCGTGCGTGAGGTTTTAACAACAGCAAAGGTAGATTTGAAAAAAGCCGAAAAAATTGCAGAAAGTTCTCAGACTATAGCCATTGGCAGGTTTTTAGTGGAACCTCTTAGACTCAAAAAACCCTCTCCTGAGACCTTTCATTTGGCAATCAAAGCCGCTTGTGATAAAGAATTTGTAGAAATGCGTAAGGGTGATTTACTCCTGAAAAGCGTGGCGGCGATCGCCCCCTTGCTAGGTATCTTAGGAACTGCTGAGGGTTTAGTCACCACTTTCACTAACCTTAAAACTAGCTCTTTTAATCTTACTGATTTCTCTAAAGTGACACCTGGTCTTGCTCAAGCACTAATTACGTCTACAACTGCAATAGCTATTACAGTTTTTGCCTTTATCTTTATCCGAATCTTTCTTTATTTGCGAGTCCGGCAAATGGATTTTTTTTCTCAAGTTGGCAATGACCTAGAACTCATTTATCTGCAATGCTGGCATGAACCTTCTACTCAAACAGACACTCAGGCTAATAATGAACAGTGAACAGTTAGTCGTGTGGTTGCAGCGTGTGTCTTTACACGCTAGAAGAGTGTTCAAGCGTTTTAGACCACCAGCCGCAGACAATCCTAAACCCTTGCGATTGCTTCACTTCGCTCCGCTGTATTCCCTGCGCACATGATTACGTTTATTTATTTCCGCCCACTTATTCGTAGTGATGTAATATCGTGTCCGGTTAAAGACTTATCATTAAGGCTCTTCGGGAGCAGGGGGTAGGGAGCACCGGAGAAAGAGTTTTCAGGTTTTGGCACTGATCCACAGACAGGACTTACGCAAAATTATCAAAAAATAAACCGCAAAGGACGCAAAGAGCACGAAGTTAAGAGGGTTTAAAAGAGTTTTTGCGTAAGTCCTAACAGAATATATAACTAATTAGGCGGACATGGTATAGTAGCAAATTGCGTTCTGTTGTAGTAATTTATTGCAACTTGGTATAACTCTAAACTTTTTCAGATACGCCAGCAAACTCTAACCCAAAACCCAGAACTAAACCTTGAATCAGTGAACTTGAATTTCCAAACTGACTACTAAGTTCTGGGTTCTGAGTTATTCACGCGTGTGAGTTCATCAGTTAAATTTCAGCCGAAGCTCGCTCAATCAATCGACGTGCTAATGTTTGTGTACCTGTATGTTCGTAGTAATTCGTCGATACATCCAGGAACGCAGCGAGGTAGTCTAGCTTATCATCAGCAAAATCGACAACATTTTGCAAGTTGCTAGCGACCTTTTGTGGGGTTAAATTCTTGGAAGCAACTAGATCACTCATCCAACCACTGACTGAGTTGAAGCTTTCGCCAATAAAGTTCAGTTTGCTGCTGGAATTATTACCTGGAATTTCGTTTTTAATATTCTGAAAGGTCGAGTTTTCATCTAACTCTTGAGGACTAGTCTGATTAATTCTAGATAGTGCGCTATTGATGAAATCTGGACCTAAGGGTATCAAACCATCAAAGCAAACTAATGCAGCCATCCGGATGAACGACTCACCGCTGTATTCACCCAAAGAGCCGACAAAATCCCCAATACTGTCTCCGGGAATACCGTTAATTTGGCAGAAGGCTACTAACTCAGCAACTAATTTCAAGCACAAATCTATGGTTTGTGCTTTATCAGCTTTGGGAGTGACTCGGTTTAAAAAACCCAAAAGGGGAATTTTCTCACCCACTTTGTTTGCCAAAGCCGCTGCACCAAGTGCTTTATCTGTTTTGTCAACGCTTTGATAAAGCCACATAGCTCGTTGGTATCCTTGAGAGCGATCGTTGTAGAGATAAACCGCTCGATCACCAATTTGTTGAATCAGCTCTTCGTCGTCTTCACCAGTGACAGTTTTGATCGTGTTGACAAAGCCAACTACATTTTGCCACTCACCAGGAGCGACAAAATCGAGCGATCGCAATGCCGAAATCGTTAAGTTATTGGTTGGTAATTCATCAACCAACTCAAAAATTGATTTACTCACAAATAGACTCCTAAATTATTTTCTGGTTACTCAGGATTTCAGTTGTCAAATTGCTAATTGCTTTGTAGCTATTTGCTTTTAGCAAGTTGCGCCAAACCACCTAAGTTAAATTTCTGTATCCAAGCTTCGCGTTCAGCCTCTGTAAACGACGCGTCGCGAGATTGCACTTTCACTTGATAGCGATTGCCAACTAAAATAGCAGTGCCAGTACTCCCCTGACTAACAGCTGGATATCCGGCTATTTTCTTTGGGCTGTTCACGAATTTTGCCGCTGGGTTTGTAGCACCTTTGACTCCTTGTGTATCATTAACAGAAAGTACAGCCACGTCTTTGCCGCCTTTTTTCAACTTCGCTTCAGCAAAGCCTTTCTTCTCTTGGGTGTAGACGCGCTGGTAGCCAGCTCCAGGACTTGGAAAAAATTTGTTAAATTCGCTACCTTGGGTTGAATCTTTCGCGATCGCCTGATTGCTTTTTTGTCGGGTGCTTTCCTGCTGTGCCTGGTCAAAACGTCCAGGAGTCTTTGGCGCGCAGGCTGTTGTAAACAGTAACAAACATAACAATAAAGCTGCGAAAATTCTTCGGGCACGGGGCAAAAACATCTTGGACTCCTCCTTTTAATTGACTTTCCAGAAAATATATCAACGCTTGTTTTGGCTAATACCTGGAAAATTTACTTTTTAATTGAGCGAATACCGATGACTAAGGACTACGGTAAGCAATAACAGCATAAAACGGATCTCCTCCTGGGACACCCATCCACTGTAAGAAATTAGGAAGGGATGACTGACGAGCAATTACTTCTGCAGGTGTAAGTCCTGGAACTGCAGAGAAATAGCTTTTTACCAATTCCACTCTACTGGCTTCTGTACCCTCTCGCCATGCTTGAATCGCTTTTTGAAAAAACATCCGATTGGAAAAGCTGAAAATTGCCACACCACCAGGTTTCAGGATGCGGTGAATTTCTGAAAAGACTGCTTCTGGATACTGTAAATACTGTACTGAAACGCAGTTGAGAACGGCATCAAAACTTTGGTCTTCCAGAGGTAGTTGAGGATTTTCGTTGAGATTTTGGACAAAGTAATGATTTAACTGAGGGTTCCGTGCAAGTTCCTCTGCGTTGAGTCCGTGTCCTTCAACATGGGCAAAAGGTATATCTTCTGGCAGATGCGATACCCAACTGCTCATCATGTCTAAGATACGGGTGTTGGGTTTGAGGCGAACGCGATATAAATCCGTTAGCTGTTGGATAAACTTATCGTCCACATGAGTGACGAAGCGCGGATGTTCATAGAATAACTTGTCGTCTGTACTGTCTTGCTTAGTGCGTTCCTCTGGTTTAAGCGGCATAAATATTTTTCAAGTTTATCCAAAATTTTGTCAATTTTGATTGCATTTGGTGGAAACAATTGATATACCACCATACGTATTCTAAAAATAGACACAAAAATATTCATGACCCAAAAGAAGAATTTGGCTATGCACAATTCAATGTTATATAAACTGCAATTTCTTCGTCCAACCAAGATCACCATCGACATTTTACGTGCTTTTCCCCACATCTCATTGTTAATTTGGGTACTCCCCTTATTACTGTTTGGTTGTGGGCAGAGTAGCTTGATGGCACATGATGAAGGGCTTTACGCTTGGCGATCGCGCCTGATGATAGAGACTGGTGATTGGATACATCCTTGGACAACTCCCCACCATAAAACTCCTGGTTTCTATTGGTTAATTGCCAGTTGTTACACATTGTTTGGCATTAGTGAAGCGAGTGTGCGCTTGCCAAGTATGATTGCTGGTGTGCTGAGTATACTACTTCTGTATGAAATAGGCAAAATCCTGATTGGGAAAAAACTTGCTTGGCTTGCGGCTGCAATTTTGAGTGTAGAATTTCTCTGGCTGCAATACAGTCGTTTAGGCACACCAGATGTGCCTGTGATTTTCCTAGTTCTTTTAGCGATTTGGTCTTTATTAAAAGCTGAATTACACCCAAAATATCGCTTGGCTTGGTGCTTTGTAGCTGGTTTTAGTTTTGGCTTGGGCTTTTTAGTCAGAAGTTTTATGATTTTTGTCCCAATCATAGCTTTGTTACCTTATCTCATATGGGAGCATCGCCGTCATCGTCATCTTGCAAACCCGATGTTGTATTTCGGGTTTGTGGTAGGGTTAATTCCCACGTTTACCTGGCTATGGCTGAGTTGGTTGCGATACGGTAATGGTAGTTTTGGACAATTAATTAACTTTGTTCTCAAATTAGGATCTAATGAACGCATACACAATGGGTTAGGGTTTTATTTCTGGGATATAGCCGTAAAAGGGTTCCCTTGGGTTTTGTTCTGTCTTTTAGGCTTATTTTTGACCATTCGTCGTCCTATTCCTCGCTATCAACTAGTATTGGTTGGTTATCCCCTCACTTTATTTGCTGAACTAAGTCTTTTTTCCACTCGTTTATCCCACTACAGTCTTTTGCTGTATCCATTCATCGCTTTGCTTGCTGCTGTAGGGTTAAATTGGCTGAGTGCAGGGATGAGGAGGGAGGGAGGCAAAGAAGCAGGGAGGAAAGGAAGAAGAGAAGGAGAGAGGGAGAGAGGAAAGGATATTTTCCCACACTTGTACACCCTTCGGGTTCGCAGTCGCCTACGGAGGGAAAACGCCAGGTCCTACAACGGGGGGAACCCCCGCAACGGAGTGGCTCCCCTCCTGCAGCGCTGTCTCACTGCCACACTGCCACACTGCAACACTCCCTCATCCCCAGTTCCCTCCTCTTCGCTTCTTCGCAATCTGAGTTATGGCTTTGGTATGTTCGGTGTTTTGCTGTTAGTTGTGGGAATGGTTGCTTTTGTTTGGGGTGATGCACAAGTCCATAAGTACGCGATCGTGGCATTGGTATCAGGAGCCAGTTGGTTAATATTACCTTTAGTGTGGATTGGTCGTTACCAATTGGGTAAAAAGTTTCTGACTTCTGGTTACTGGTTAGCGAGTTGGTTAGTTCCTATCTGGATATCTTTGGCTGCTGCTAGTTGTAGTGGATTGATCGGCAACTACAATCCTGATGTCAAAGCTTTGATTCAACAGCCTGCGATCGCTCAAGTTTTAGACTCATCTGCTATTAATTTTGTAGACATACGAGGCAAATCTGACGTATTACTCAAATTTTATACTCCTCATCACGGCAAGCGAGTACAGCAAGTTTCGCAACTTCCAGCCTTAAGCTATGCTTGGGTTTCTGACAAACAGATGGCTAATTTATCTCAGCGTTATCGAGTTCTCGGTACTGTGCAAGATGTCAGTTTAATAGAAGTTACCAATCAATTTTGAATTTTAGTTGCGTTTTGTAAACTTTATTTAAGTAAAAGCTAAGTAAGATAAAAAATAAAGTGCTGGGTAATATGGTGCTGCATACTAGTTCAGGAATACAAAATCTTACGCTAGACCAACCACATCTGCCACTTGAACGCTTTCGAGTCGCAGAAGTGGAAGCTAGCTGATGGTAGTTTTTCCTCAAGGCGCGATACGCACAAGCTAAAGCAAGCTGGCTTATCGTCCATATACTGCCAAGCATGTTGTTTCAACAACAGGCTTCCTTAAATTGGAGATTTGGGGCAAAGTCGCCGAACGACTTTGGGAACAAGTAAACATTAATGTTCAGCATTGTATAAGTTGTGTGGAGCAGCAGGATATAAATGGAAATACTACGTATAGTAGTGACGGGAGGTATGGGTGCGGGGAAGACGACCTTGATTCGCACAATCAGTGAAATAGAGGTGGTAGACACTGAAAAAAAAGCGACAGATGAAGTTGGACTACTCAAGAAAACGACCACAGTCGCTTTGGATTTTGGGCGGCTGACTATAGGATCGAATCAATCACTACACCTGTATGGCACACCAGGACAAAGCAGATTTGATTATATGTGGGAGATATTGATTGCAAAAGCCCACGCTTACATTTTGCTAGTAGCAGCTCACCGTCCGCAGCATTTCCGTTATGGTCGCAAGCAACTCAACTTTATGAATCAACGGGTACAAATTCCCTATCTGATTGGGTTGACTCATACTGATTGCCCAGATGCATGGGAAGCCCAAGATGTGGCGATCGCCTTGGGACTGGATGATGAGAAAACTCGACCACCAATAATTACAGTCAATGCTACCGAGTCCACTTCGGTCAAACAAGCTTTGATTGCACTCGTCGAAGAATTTGCCAATTACTACCACAATACCACTGGATAGCTGGCGCTTTGCGCAAAAGTCACTTTTGCGCATTGTTGGGTAAAGCGGTGCATGTTAAAGGTTAAAGGGTTTTATTTTCCCTTTCCCCTGCCCCTTATCCCCAGAGGGGACCCCACCTTCCCCCTTAAACTTTTCCCCGACAACTGTCACGAAGTCTATTGTATGGGTTGTACCTTACAGCGGTTTTCATCTATTTGAACCACTATTTTTTATAGGGGTACAAGGCATTGCGTCCCGGAGAGTGTGGTCTATTTACCCGAAAACTGCTGTAAGGTGGCATTCTCAACCGAGCATCAAAAAAATTCCGTAATTATCCTGAATATATCTCATTTTTAATGTTATTTTAAACAAAGATATCAGGCAGCAAATAACCAACTGACCAATACCTCCTGAAGGTATGCAGATAGGCATAAAATCTTTGGAGCTAAATGGAGTTTGAGTGTTAGACGTTCTTTGAAAGCAGCGATCTAAACACAAACCCGTAAGCAAGATGCCAAACGAGTGTTTGTTGAGCGCTAGACATGCAGAGGAGTTTCCATCGTAGAGACTAGCTCTGCGGTTGGGTTAATAAATAGCCCGCAAAGCACAGGTATTTTATGGCATGTCGATAAACGAAAGCATCTATCTACAAATTTTGTACAAATGTTTCTTTCTCTATGAGCGATAACCGTATGATGACAACTTCCAATACTCTCAGACCACAGCTAGGAGATTTCGTCAATGTGATGGACTATAAAGCTTTGCTGGATGGCATAGAAGATAACTTAGGTTCCAAAGCTGCAGCAGTCATCATTGGTGCTGCGGGTCGTACTTACGGTAAGAAAATTGCCACAACACTTGGGGCATCGATGGAATCAAAAGATCTTCCAACTATACTGAACCGCCTAAACACAAGTTTAGGTGTCGAAGGAACACGACTCTGTCTTATCAAAGAAGTATCTCAACAAGAAAACTTTATTAGGGTAAAGGTGAGCGAGCCAGTTGAAATGTCTGGTGAGAATTCAGGTTCCATCCGTTTATGCCCATTTACCCTAGGTATACTCGGTGGCTTTATCGATCAGATTATGCAAAAACGCCACCAAGCTCGACAAATTCCTGTTGCCGATCAAATAAATTTTCAAACAGAGTTCGAGTTCACGCCTCTTTGAAATCAACCTCAGTCAACGCTTGCGGGTTACAGAGATTGAATTGAGACTTTGAGGCGGTAGCTTCGATGTTTTTGAACTCACCGCATACATTTAGAGGATTATCATATACAGCAAATGCAGTCATCCTCTTACCCAAATTCTGTTGACAGACATAGAATTTGCCTGCAAGTTTATTACAGCGGTTTTCTTTAGGGTGGACAAAATCCTGTAATGCAGGGTAGTCAAATAGAAAACTGAATTAGCAACCAAACATTATCCACAGATTAGCAAATCAAACTAAAAGAGGAGTGTAGCATGGCAATTAACATAGCAAAACTTAGCAGCATTCTGCAAAATTTTGTCACTGCAACAAGTGATGTCCAAGGTGCAGTGCTTGTTTCTCCAGATGGTCTAACTTTGTCGTCAAGCTTACCAGGCGGGATGGACGAAGAACGGGTATCAGCAATGGCTGCGGCTATGATATCTCTTGGTGAGCGCATTGGGAGTGAGTTAAGCAGAGGCAATATAGAGCGGATTTATGTTGAAGGTGACAAGGGTTTTGGAATTCTCAATGGCTGCGGCGAGGACGCTGTACTACTAGTTTTAGCAAGTGATAGTGCCAAACAGGGATTGCTTTTGCTAGAAATCAAGCGTGTTCTTACAGAATTGAGGAAGACTATGATGTACTAATTCTGCCTTGAAAGTTCACCAAGCGGCTAGAAACTGCCAACTAAAATTTTGCTACTTCGGCGGACATCTGCCGAAAATAGCAGAGGTTTGGATGTATAATCAAGTCGGTCATAACGCCTAGCTGCCTATGAAAGTCACATGTGCTTTGTGACCTATAAAACTTTAACCAAAGCCGCAGGAAATTCCCATCCGTCAACGGGGATGGAGATGAAAGGCGGGGTAAAAAGCTAGCTAGGTCTGACTTCATCAACAAGACCTAGCTTATTTATTTCATGCGCTGAAAAAATTTTTAACAAAGGTACTAGATCTAATATTTACATCTGCGCCTGGTAGTCTATCAGACTACTAAGTAAAACTAATATGATATTTACTGGTAATTTAGCAGAATTTTCCTTGCCAAGAATCTTTCAATTGCTAGACCAAGCAAATAACACAGGATTACTGACAATTCGTACCTTAGAGGCTGATTTGACTAGTTTTAAGCCTGTTTATTACATCTGGTTGTATCAAGGTCGGATTGTCGCTGCTGCTGATCGTCTAGATGAAAAAGGCTTGCTTTCAATGATCGCTCAACGGGGTTGGGTAAGCGAGGACGTTGCTTTAAGAATGGCTCAGATCTGTCGGGCTAACACGCCGATAGGTTTATGCCTCAAGTTCCAAGGACTACTGCAAGCGGAACAACTGAAACTACTATTTCGTCTTCAAGTTCTAGAGCAAGTGTCTGCCTTGTTTGAACTCAAGGATGGTCAGTTTGAATTTGACGCCGGAGCTGATTTACCCGACTCAGAGATGACAGGCATGAGTATACAAGCAACTGAGGCAATACTTATCGGTTTGCGATACGCGAAGCGTCAAGCCTCCGGCTTATCGCTGCAAGATTGGAGTGTATTAGCCCAACAATTGCCTGAGTTAGGTTTAATCCTGTCAAATAAGAATATGACTCAGCCGACATTACAGTTAGACTCTCTGGAATTGCAAGTTTGGCAGTTGGCGAATGGCACTATTTCCTTGGGGGAAATAGCCAATCAACTTGGGCTTGCTGTAGAAAAAGTGCAGCAGATTGCCTTTCGACTCCTAATAAGTGATCTAGTAGAAGAAGTTTTCCTAACTAGTGCTTCAAAGAACGAAGTCACACAAACGACTTCTGTAGCAGAAAATTTACTAGAGTCAACTGTGGACTCTTCCAGTCAAATTGACAACACGCAGCCGTTAAATGACATAGTAGCACAAACGACTCCTGTAGCAAAAAATTTACCAGAGTCAGTAGTAGACTCTTCCAGCCAAATTGACAACACGCAGCCGTTAAATGACATAGTAGCACAAACGACTCCTGTAGCAGAAAATTTACTAGAGTCAGTAGTAGACTCTTCCAGGCAAACAAACGTCTTTCAGTCGTTTCTTAAAAAGTTAGGTGGTTGGCTGCGTCTGATTCGGTCGTTCTTCCAAGGATTATTTAGTTTTGATCGAAGCAAAACTTAGTACGAGAAATCATAAAAAACACACTAATGACTGATGACTAATAACTTCGATTTTCCCCTGGCTTTTTATGAAACAGAACTAGGGAACAGTTTCATGAGCGAAGGATGAGTTTATTTTTTGTTAATTTTATTGTAAATATTTATTGTGAATATATTAAGTAATAAATACTAGTATCAATTAAGTATATTTTTTTGAAGTATCAGTAATTACCCAACTATAAATAGAGAAAGAAATTGAGTAGTACTGCGTCCACACTAAAATGTTGGATTGAAGTTGCAAGGGTGCAGGGGTGCAGAGGCACAAGGAATAAGAAAAACAGACTCATCAACCGATTAATTTTTAGCCAACAAATTAGACTAGACGCGATCGTAGATTAAATTTTGTTTTTGTTGATACTAGGAGAACCATCACATGACTTTACAATCACAAGCCTTTTCGTCTTTAGTGGAAACAGGTGTTGAGCTGACAGATGAGGACAAAGCTGTAGAGAAATCTCAGGGAAAGCTACGTCCAACCCTTGGAGATTTCAATAGTATTGTCTGTTTTAAGTCGGCAGTTATCGGAATAGAAAAAACTTTGGGTGAAAAGGCAGCTGCGATCGCCTTGACTGCAGCTGGGCGTCATCGCGGCAAAGATCTTGCACAAGAATTATGTTTCTCAGGATCATCCTGCTCCTTTGAGGATATTGGCTACAAACTCGAAACAGCTTTAGGTAAAGACGGTACTTGCTTGTGCATCATTAATAACGTCATAAGAGAAGACGATGTTATTCATGTTTACACTTCAGAAACCTTTTGCTCAGCGGGCGAGCCTCAAGGTTCCGAGCGTCAATGTACTTACACGCTCGGTGTTGTTTGGGGATTTGTAGAGCAAGTTCTCGGTAAGCGCTTGCAAGGTAAACACACGGAATCAGTGCTTCGTGGTAGTGATTACGATGTCTTTAAGTTTACTTTTTTGTGAGAGCTAAGAAGACTCACAGAATTTTTTTTCAAGCGCTTGTACTACAACGGGACGGACAGTTTCTCCCGCAGGGAAACCCTCCTCAGATAAGATTTACTTTATAAATGATCTCTGAGTAGGTTGGGATTAATTTTAGCGAAGCATATAACGTTTTGTCAGGGGAAAAGGAGAAGGTTAAAGGTTTTCCCCTTTTCCTTGCCCTTTTAGCGATTGCAATATAGTTCTGTTTCTTTACACCCATCTACTTAATTAATACTATTCTAGGTACAGCTTAACTATAATAGCGACAGCTGTAAAAAGTACTAAAACACCCTCGCTCACAATGGAAAGAGTTATGATTTACGTTTCCATGCTACAAGACGAACTGCAAAACTTTGTCTCAAGCAGCACTGGGGTTCAGGGTGCAATATTGTTAAGCCCTGATGGCTTAGCGTTGGCTTCTGTATTACCAGCAGGAATGGATGAAGGGCGCACTGCTGCCATGTCTGCATCTATGCTCTCGTTAGGCGAACAAATAGGATGCGAACTTGTTCGCGGTAATATTGACCGTATCTTCGTTGAAGGTGAGAAAGGCTATGGCGTGTTAGTTAGCTGTGGTGATGCAATTTTATTGGTTCTCGCTAATGCCTCTATTAAGCAAGGCTTATTATTTCTAGAAATCAAACGGGCTGTTGTTAAAATAACATCCTTAATGGGTTAAAGGTCAAGTAATGCAACCTGAATGACAAAAAGAAAGTCATGGATTATACTTAACATGATTCTGTACCCTGAACCAATCAATACCAGATTATCAGTGAAATTAGCATAAACATGAGTAAAATATGACAAAAATTATAGGAAATTTTAAGGGTAATTTCTGTCAGACAATAAATTCCACATAAACTCAACAGATAGAGGAAACGAAAAGATGATATCAAGTGAACAGACTTGTATGACTCAACAAATGAGCCGTTTGCGTCCGGAACTGGGTGATTTTAGCAGTATAATCTTTTTCAAAGCAATCCTTATTGGTATCGAAGAAACTTTGGGTGACAAAACGGCTGCGATCGCGATGATATCTGCTGGTCGTAGTCAAGGCAGAAATTTTGCTACAGATTTAAATTTAGTTGGCAATGAAACAATATTATCTGTTGAAGAAATCCACGACAAGATTAATTTAGTTCTGGGCAAAGAGGGAAATCGCTTGTGCCTGATCGAGAAGATAGAACAAGAAGGAGATATCTACAAAGTCTATGCCAAAGAAACTTTTTGCTCTGCTGGCGAAGCACAAGGATCATCACGAAACTGTACTTATACTTTAGGTGTTATTCAAGGCTTTTTGGAAGCTATTTTGAATAAGCGCTTGCACGGAAAACAAATTGAGTCTGTTTTGCGTGGTGGTACTTATGATTTGTTCCAATTTTTTGTTATATAGCTGTCGCCAACTCTATTAGGACATATAGCAAGGAACGCTTAACAGGGAACAGGGGTGTGAAAGTCTGGTGATATCCGTCGTATTTTCTCATTAGTTCATGTCCTAATCTACCTGGCAACGGCTATAGCTTACAGCGTTTTTCATCTATTTGAACCACAATCTTTCAAAGGAGCGCAAGGCATTGCGCCTCGGAGAGTGTGGTCTATTTACCCTAAAATTGCTGTAAACATAAGACAGTTATTAATTAAGGAGTCATAAATGATAAACCCCGCAGGTCTTTTGCTCAAACCCTGCGGGGTTTATCATAACCGTGGGATGAGTTAATCTTGATCAAATCTCTGCTGGTGCTGGCTTCCAGAGTTCTCCATATTGCTCCCGCAAAGTCTGCCAAGCCTCTACTTGTCCAGGTTCGTATTCTCCTGGTTTACCCCATTGTAGAAACAAACTCAAAGCTGGCTCTTGTTTGTCATCCAAAAACCGAATGGCATAGGTGGTAAAGTTACCTCGCTTGGCTTCACCCGTTTCAAATTTCACCTGCGTAATTTTATCCATATTCAAGTGAAATTCAAAACCTTCGGTGTGCATGTTGGCGTACTTGCCTTTTGGGAGTTCTGCATAAAACAGCTTTTCCACTCTACCGCGTGCTTCCAAAACAGCGGCGCTGCTTGTGACAATCAGACGTAGTGTTCCCAGAGTTTCGCAAGCTTCCAAAAATTCTTTTAGTGTTTTTGTCATTTGTCAATGAGAAGGGGTGTAAGGGTATAAGGGATATAAGGGTATAAGGGGAGCCAGTGCTGTGGGGAGCCAGTACTGCAGGAGGGTCTCCCTCCGTAGGTATCTGGCGTCCGGGTTCCCCGACTTGAGGCACAAGCGCGTTGTAGGGAATAAATCAGTGCTTGCTCTGACACCTTTGGTGCTTGCGGGGCTTTCTTGTACAAAAATATCATTCTTTCCCCCTACACCCCTACACCCTAGTTTTGGTCATTTTTTCATGACTAGGGACTATTTTTCATGTTGTTCGTATGCAGCGACTATACGCTGAACAAGGGGATGGCGGACAACATCTTTTTGAGAAAATTCGCAAAAGGCTATGCCTTCAACGTGTTTTAGAATTTGTGTAGCTACCGTTAATCCAGATTGTTGGTTGGCTGGTAAGTCGGTTTGTGTCATGTCACCTGTAATCACCATACGAGAACGGAAACCCAAACGAGTCAAAACCATTTTCATTTGAGCTGGTGTAGTATTTTGAGCTTCATCAACAATCACAAAAGCATTGTTGAGCGTCCGTCCCCGCATATAGGCTAAAGGAGCAACTTCTATGACGCCTCTTTCCATCAGTGATGGAACTTTTTCTGGATCAATAAATTCGTTGATAGCATCGTAGAGTGGACGCAAATAGGGATTGACTTTCTGCTGCAAATCTCCTGGTAAAAAACCAAGTCTTTCGCCAGCTTCGACAGCAGGACGAGTGAGAATCAGCCGTTCAAATTGGTTCGCTAGAAGTGCTTGTACAGCAACGACGACTGCGAGGAAAGTCTTACCAGTACCGGCAGGACCAGTGCAAAAAGTTAAATCTCGTTTACGTAGCGCTTCGATATACTGTCGCTGTCGGAAGGTTTTGGCGCGGACTTCCTCACTTTTACGCGTTTTAGCAATAATATCTCGCTGTAAATCTAGCAGTTCCCCTTCACGATGAGTGTCCAAGGCTTGGCGAGCTGTTAATATATCTGTACTAGAAATATTGTTGCCTTTGCCCCAAAGGTCTTCAAGCGATCGCACTAATCGATTTGCCAAGTCAACTTGCTTTTCTGTACCAGAAATATACAGTTCTTGTCCCCGCAGAACTATATTGGCTCCTGTTTGTCGTGCCAAAGTTTTGAGATTTTCTTCCCCTTCTCCTGCTAGTGCGATCGCACTTGGAAGATTCGGCAGTTCAATCGTTAAGGCACCTGCCATCATAAATTTCAAATATCCCCTTCACGCACGCTACTAAAGAACAGAATTCAATATTAAAAAAATAGTTAACAGACTTTAGTTGAACTAAACAATTTTGTTGTTTTCTTGATCTTAAGAACATTTCCCTTTGAATCGGACAAACTTCGGGAAAAGTAGAGGCGGGTGAAATCGCTGCTCTACTTTGCCTTAGTTTCATCTACAACTGCCTTTCAAACTTTAACGTTAATAGCTAGCTGGCATTGGTTAATCGCCATCACCAAAGATATGACTTTGATTTAGTAGCGACTACCTTTGCGTGCGGCTTCCGCTTTGCGCTTACGGCGCAGACTGGGTTTTTCGTATCTTTCCCGGCGTTTGACCTCGGATAAAATTCCGGCTTTTTGAATTTTCTTTTTAAAACGCCTTAATGCCGAGTCAATTGACTCATCTTCACCCAAACGGACTTCAGCCACTCCCTTGTTTCACCTCCTTACAGAGATTCTCTAAGTATCATCTAAAGACGTAGTCAACCGCTGCTTTTTATTTTCTGACTTCTGTGTGAGCGCTTTACTTAGTTTACGAGTGTTATACTCAACCGAGTAAGCGTAAGATAGTAGGAATCATGCTCGGCGCTTACACAACACCTTTGACGCCTTTGGGTAGACCGAATCTACTTTGTTTGCAACTGCGCCAAACCAAGCTATTGCTAACCGGGCTTTTTTTGAAATGCTAGCTTTTCTACTACGAACGCACTTCGGTACAAACTGTGACTTGAATTTCCTAAGTCGATAAAAGCTGCAGTTGCCTAAATACTGAGTGCTAGTATTTACATTTACTTTTTTTGTTACGGACTTGGTGTTAAACCTAGTGGGAGCGTATTCTGGCAATAGGTTTATCTTGTCCGTCTCCACGTTTTTCTCTGGGTTTTGGTGGCGGTAATCGTTCTTCCCTGTCTTCTTCAAAAGATGAGTCATCCCGATTACCAGCACTGCTGCCATAGATGTCCAGGTATACTGAGTGTCCAGCTGTTTGAGCTGCTGCAGTAATCACAGTGCGAATCGCTTGAATATTACGTCCACCTCGACCAAATACTTTTCCCTTATCTGAGCTTTCAAAGGCAATGCGAATCCAAGCACGGTTGAGGGTGTTAGACATTTCACAATCGATGCTTAAAGACTCAGGAGAATCTAAAAACGGTTGCATCAGAAACCGTACCAGTCCAACGTAGTCTGGACTGGTTGTGGGGGATTTTGTTCCGATTTTATGTTGAGGCTTTTCCACTGACCTGTTCAAAGACATTAGCTTTTTGCAGGATGTGACGTACGGTATCAGTCGGTTGAGCGCCTTGTTGTAGTCGCTTGACGATTCCGGGAACATCCAGTCGTACTTCATCAGTTCTGGGGTTATAAAAACCCAGTTCTTCCAACGGACGACCATCGCGGCGAGCGAGGTTGTTGATTGCGATTATGCGGTAACTTGGTTCTCGCTTTTTACCGTATCGCTTCAGGCGCAGTTTTATCATGGTTAAGAAATCATTCTCCTGTTTCTAGGAATCTGTTTGCAGTTAGTTTATTGGGAAGTTAGATGAGCGTGAAGTTTTCTGAAGGCAGTTCCAAGGGGAATATTATTCCTGTTGAAAGCCGTCCCATTGGGTAGGCAGTTTAACTTCTGGTGCTAAAATGCCTATTTTAGCACTTGCCAAGTGTTAGGTGTTAGTCGCTGTTTGTTATTTATGAATTGCGACTAATCACCCCTGAGTGGCTAAAGCGTACCGAAGCCTTTCTTCTTTTTGTCTTTCTTCGGCTTCTTTTTCGAGCCAGCGCCGCTATTATAACCCCGCCAACCAGGGGCAGCTGGACTGTTACCAGCAGCCGGACCACCCATTCCACCAAACATTCCTGGCATACCAGCGAACTGCCCTTGACCCATTTGCTGCATCATATTGCGCATTCTTTGGAAGTCACTGACCAGTTTACTAACGTCTGTCTCTTTATAACCCGCTCCATTCGCAATGCGTCGCCGTCTACTAGGAGAACTTGCCAACAAATCTGGGTTCTGGCGCTCTTGACGCGTCATGGAATTAATCATCGCTTCACAGCGCTTAAGCTGGGTTTCTCCGTGCTTAAGTTGGTCATCTGTTAGCTTGTTCATCCCAGGGATGAGCTTAATTATACCACCCAGTGAACCCATGTTCTTGAGCAGGCGCATTTGCTTGAGAAAATCAGTAAAATCGAAGTTCGCTGACAGGATTTTCTCCTGCATTTTCTCAGCATCCGCAAGGTCAATTTCTTCCTGAGCCTTTTCTACCAAAGTTAGAACGTCGCCCATGCCCAAAATGCGCGATGCCATACGGTCAGGATAAAACGGTTGTAAAGCTTCAACCTTTTCACCCACACCGACAAACTTAATGGGTGCTCCTGAGATATGCCGCACAGAAAGTGCTGCCCCACCCCGGCTATCGCCATCCAACTTGGTAAGAATTGCACCAGTAATCCCAATTTTTTCGTGGAAAGTACGGGTGAGATTGGCGGCTTCTTGACCCGTCATGGAGTCTACCACCAAAAGAGTTTCATTGGGTTGGACTGTTTCTTTGATGCGGGCTAATTCCGCCATCATGTCTTGGTCAATTTGTAAGCGACCAGCAGTATCAATAATAACTGTGTCAACCCCTTCTGCTTTGGCGCGTTCCACGCCCTGCCGTGCAATCTCAACTGGATCAGCATCAGATCCTAGTTCAAACACTGGCACGTCAATTTGCTTACCAAGTGTGATCAATTGGTCAATCGCTGCTGGACGATACACGTCCGTCGCGACCATTAAGCAGCTGCGTTCTAACTTACGTAGATGCAAGGCTAACTTGGCAGTAGCAGTCGTTTTCCCAGTACCCTGCAACCCTGCCATCAGGACAATTGTGGGAGAGTGATCAGCTTGTGCTAAAGGAACGTTCTCTTCCCCCATCACCTGCACGAGTTCATCGTGGACAATCTTGATGAACTGTTGGTCAGGTCGGACGCCAGTAATAACTTCCGCTCCCAGCGCCTTGGTTTCAACTTCGGTGACAAAATCTTTAACTACCTGGAGATTAACATCCGCTTCTAACAGCGCACGACGCACTTCGCGCAAAGCATCTTGAATATTCGATTCGGAGATTTTGTCCTGACCCCGGAGTTTCTTCCAGGCACCTTCTAAACGGTCAGCTAGTGCTTCAAACATAATCAGTTAAGTTACAGGTAGTTAGTCAGCAGAGTTTTCATGCCATATATACAGCTTAGTGTTTTTTCAGTTCGACTGTATTGGAATACAGTCAGAAGCGCTACAAATACAGTGAACAGTAAACAGTGAACAGAGGAAGCGATTTCTTGACCCCCCTTAACTTGGTAACTGATAACTGATAACTGATAACTGTTTTAAGAAGGGCGTGTCATCGCGCCCCCTTAAGCGTTGACAACCAACGGTGAGTGAATTTCACCCAGGAGTACTTCTTGACGCGCTCCGGTTGCGCTTGGTAAGTTGCCAGGAGTGCCCATAGAGCGCCAGTATGCCAAAACTGCAAACGCGATCGCTTCTTTGAAATCAGCACTCAAGCCAACTTCATCTGTGGTAACAACTGGCACAGATTCTAATAGCACCTGTAACCGATCCTTGAGATAGAGATTGCGACTACCTCCGCCACACAAGAGCACTCGCTGTGGCATTTGCGGTAAAAAAGTCCGGTAACTATGAACAATTGAAGCTGCGGTGAGTTCCGTAAGCGTCGCCAGCAAGTCGGCTGGACTGAGTTGGTAAGCTTCGGCGTCTTGTAAACATTGATGCAGGTAATCAACACCAAATAATTCTCGACCTGTGGATTTGGGTGGTGGTAGATGAAAGTAATCTTGGCTTAGCCAGTGCTCTACTAAGGGAAAACAAGGAGTACCACTCGCTGCCCAAGAGCCATTTTCATCGTAAGTTTTCGCACCATCCGTTAAATGCTCCACCGCCAGATCCAAAAGACTATTTCCTGGTCCTGTGTCCCAGGCACGAATTTTTTCTAGCCAGTTGTCACGACGGAGTGGTATATAAGTAACATTACCAATACCACCAATATTTTGAATACAACGTGCTTCTTGAGGATGACTGAGCAAAGCCGCATCAATTCGTGGTACAAGGGGTGCACCATGACCACCAGCTGCAATATCTGCTACACGTAGATTCGAGACTGTTGTTATACCTGTTTGATTGGCAATTGATTCACCACGTCCAAGTTGCAAACTATACCCGATTGGTGTGATAGGTTGTGATGGAGGTTTATGATATACTGTTTGACCATGAGAACCAATTAAAGTGGGTTTTTCGTGACCAATTTGGATATTTCGTGCGGCTTGGGCAAAAGTACAGGCGATCGCATCATCCAATTGAGCCAATTGGGCCATCGAAATAGCTGTCCCTGCACAAACCGCTAAAATGCGTTCTCTCAAATCTGGTGGATAGGGATATGTTGCACCAGCCACCAACTCAATTTTGATATCCAAATCTGTACCAGAAATATCTACTAAGGCAGCGTCTATACCATCTACAGATGTGCCACTTATTAAACCAATTACAAAAGTCATTTAATTTTAACCGCTGATGTTGACTCCCTCTGGGCAGCTTCCCGGAGGATACGCAGATAATTAGCGGTTACTATTTTAAATTAATCCATCGCTCAACGACTGGGAGTATTACTTTTCTCAGCGGAAATAATATGTAAATCAACGTTTTTCAGTAATCGTAGTAATTTATGGGTTAAAGCGCCTTTCAAGAGAATTTGCCAGCGCGATCGCTGAGTTGCCCCGATAACAATTTGAGTGATATGGTATTGTTCAGCAACTTCTGCGATCGCCTTGGCTATATCAGTGCCAGTGGTACGAATGAATGTACCATCAAATTCTTTGCAAAGTTTTTCACAAGTTTCGATGTACAAACTTTCCTCCTTGGTCAGGAAGCGGTCTGGATGAGAAATATATATGGTAAATAGAGGAGCACTCATATAACTCGCAATTCTCGCCCCCCGACGTAACAGTTGGATTGAGTTGGGATAGGTGGATACGCACACCAAAACTCGCTCGTGAATATTACAGAATTCACCTTGCGGGGTGGAAGCTAGGGCATCTTCCTCAACGTTATCTGCTACTTCCCGCAGTGCTAATTCTCGTAAGGCAATCAGATTGCGGCGTTGGAAAAAGTTATCCAGTGATTGTTGAATTTTTTGCGGCGCGTAGATTTTGCCTTCTAACAACCGTTCTTGCAGTGTTTCTGGTGTAACATCTATTACTACTACCTCCGAAGCTTCTTCTAAAATACGGTCAGGAACGCGTTCTCGCACGACCACACCAGTAATCCGTGCTACCAAGTCATTGAGACTCTCCAAATGCTGAATATTCATTGTGGAGTAGACATCAATACCTGCTGCCAAAATTACTTCTACATCTTGGTAGCGTTTTTCTCGTAGGGAACCTGGGACATTTGTATGTGCCAGTTCATCAATCAACGCCAGCTGAGGTAAGCGAGCAATGATTGCATTCGTATCCATTTCTGTTAGAGTTAACCCACCGCGAGGAATTTCCTTACGGGGTATTATTTCTAACCCGTTTGCCTTTTGCCCTGTTTCTTTGCGTCCGTGAGTTTCTAAAAGCCCAATAACAACATCAATTCCTTCGTCTTTGAGTGCATGAGCCTCTTCTAGCATCCGGTAGGTTTTGCCTACTCCGGGTGCCATACCTATATAAATTTTATGCTTACCTCGTCTTGCTGGACTTATGCCAGCAGGAAAGGGTGTAGGCATAGCCCAGGCTTGTTGTGTTTGAGTATTATCAAACATCTGTGTATGATGAATCCTGAGAGTATTTAGAAGTCAAAAATTAAAAGTCAAAAAACTAATAGCCTAAAAATAATTTAGGAGTCAGGAGAAATATAATTAATGTTTGTTGATTTTTTTATTCTGAATACTGAATACTGAATTCTGTCTCCTCCTCATGACTTATTTATTCTGTTGACGGTTAAACTCATCTAAAAAGTCCAAAGCATTATTCAATTTTAGAACATTAACTCCTGGCTCACCAAAAATACCTAAAAATCTTCCCTCTGTATACTTATTTATAAAAGGAAGTATCTCATCTCGTTTAAGTTTACGGGCACGAGCCACTCTATCCAACTGCTCCCGTACTGCTTTGATAGAGATATGCGGATCTAAACCGGAACCAGATGTGTAAATTAAGTCAGCAATAGGTTGAATGTCTTCGTCTTTCAGTAGATTTGCTTGTTCTACAATTCGCTTTAGCAATTGTGGACTGCTAGGAGCGAGATTGCTAGCTCCAGAAACTCCAGTAGGATTGCCTTGTTTTCCTTGGCTATATCTAATTGTACTAGGACGACCGTGAAAATACTGGTCAGATTTGAATTGTTGACCAATCAAAGCTGAACCGATGATTTCTCCTTTGATATTTGGTATGATGCTACCTTCAGCTTTGCCCTTAAGGAAGGGAACTTGAGCGACGAAAAGTATGAATAAAGGATAGATAATTGCCGTTAATAACCATAAGACGAAGGTGATACGAATTGCTTTACTAATTTCTTTATAAATAGACATATCAAACTACAACGGCCTCAGAAATTTACTGTTATGAGTAAAAAAAATGTGTCGGAATCGGGTTTGGTTTATGAATTTACTAGTTGAGCTAGGGAACAGGGAACGCTTAACAGGGAACAGGGAACGCTTAACAGGAAACAGAAACTATACCTAGTTTCGCAAAAATCAAAGAAGAATTCTAGATTACCTAATTAAAAACGTTCTGGCTGAAAAACGACAACAAACAAGTAAATGACAACTGCCTAGTGTTACTAATCCCAAAACACCAATTTTCCAAGCAGAAAAGCGTTCCAAAGTGCTGTCAACAGAATACACTGTAGGGGCAATCACCAAATTAAGGCACAGCAGACAACAATAGCGAAAGGCAACTTTTGAGAGCGCGATGCTCCCAAAGGGAGCCGCCCAAAGGACGATAAGCCAAAGGCTTGACGCTACGCGTATCGCAACCAAATAAAAGAAATTGCCTCAGCCACGTTTGTAAAAAAAAACTTACTGGATAGATGATTTTTTTGAGCATTTTTCTCCCCTTTTTCTGCGCTTAGTACGATTTTTTTTCTAAGCCAACCCCGCCAGAGTAATCAACACGTCAATCAATTTAATTGCGATAAACGGCGCAATCACACCTCCCAAACCATACATAAAAATATTTTGTTGTAAAAGCTGATTAGCCGTCAAAGGTTTAAATTTTACACCTGTTAGTGCCAAAGGAATCAAAGCTGGAATAATCAAAGCATTGTAAATCAAAGCCGACAGTACAGCAGAATTGGTACTCGTTAACTTCATGATATTTAAACTTCCCAAATTAACTGAGGTAAACAACACTGGGATAATTGCAAAATACTTGGCAATATCATTGGCAATAGAAAACGTTGTCAAAGCACCGCGAGTAATCAGCAGTTGTTTTCCAATAGCAATAATATCAATCAGCTTTGTGGGATCAGAGTCCAAATCCACCATATTGGCTGCTTCTTTTGCTGCCTGAGTACCAGTATTCATTGCTACTCCGACATTTGCTTGCGCTAGTGCGGGTGCATCGTTAGTACCGTCACCCGTCATCGCCACCAGTTTGCCCGCCGCTTGTTCGCGCTTAATCACAGAGATTTTATCTTCTGGGGTGGCTTCGGCAATAAAGTCATCGACTCCAGCTTCCCCCGCAATCACAGACGCGGTAATGCGGTTGTCTCCAGTCAGCATGACGGTACGCACTCCCATTCGTCGCAACTGCTCAAAACGTTCACGGATACCTGGTTTGATAATATCCTTAAGATAAATGACGCCGTAAATTTCACTATCAAGGGCTACTGCTAAGGGTGTCCCTCCCAGTTTTGAAATTTTTTCATATGCTGCATCGAGTACCGGCGTTGGCGTATCTTGTTGATTGCGAGAACGGACAAATCCCTTAATTGCCGACACTGCACCCTTACGCACTTGGCTACCATTGGGTAAGTTTGTGCCACTCATACGAGTTTTTGCTGAAAACTCTATAGCTTCAGCCCTGTTGCGGTCAAAATCAATGGTAGCCCCTAATTTTTCTGCCAGTCGAACAATTGATTTCCCTTCTGGCGTATCGTCAAAAATACTTGCTGCTAAAGCAACATTGGCAACTTGCTCTATGGAATACCTGTTGATGGGGATAAACCCTTCTGCCAAACGATTACCAAGAGTGATTGTACCTGTTTTATCAAGCACCAAAGTATTGACATCACCGCACGCTTCTACTGCTCGTCCTGATGTGGCAATAACGTTAAACTGGGCAACTCGATCCATACCAGCAATGCCGATCGCACTCAGTAATCCCCCAATTGTTGTGGGAATTAAAGCAACTAACAAGGCAACTAATATTACCACACTAACTGGACTTCCAACATAGCTGGCGATCGCAGGCAAAGTTACCACAACAAATAGAAACACCAAGGTTAGAACTGCTAGTAACACCGTCAGAGCAATCTCATTCGGTGTTTTTGTGCGTTCTGCCCCTTCCACCAAAGCAATCATGCGGTCAATAAACCCCTTGCCTGGATCTGCGGTGATCCGGATGATCAGTTCATCAGAAAGAATTCGCGTACCACCAGTTACGGAACTAGCCACATCTGAGCCTGTTTCCTTCAGGACGAGCGCAGATTCCCCAGTAATTGCAGACTCATCCACACTGGCTACACCCATAATCACTTCCCCATCAGCGGGGATCACATCACCAGCAGCCACATACACCGTATCGCCTGTCCGCAAGCTGGTGGAAGAAACTTCACTGACTGAACCATCAGAGAGAAGTTTTTTGGCAATTGTTTCTGACTTGGTTGTCCTTAAAGCATCAGCTTGCGCTTTACCCCGTCCCTCTGCGACAGCTTCCGCAAAGTTGGCAAATAAAACGGTGAAGAACAAAATTCCTGTAATCAATCCGTTGAAAAGTTGTAGATTCTTGCCTGGAACTGGACCAAACAAATAAGGGTTGATAGTAGCTACTAGGGTGATAATTGTACCAACCCAAACCAAGAACATTACCGGGTTTTTAATCGCGTTTTTAGGATTGAGCTTGACAAAAGCATCTTTGATCGCTCTGAGGTAAAGTCCTCTAGTGCTGACTTGCGATTGTTTACGTGCTTGGCGGCGATCGCTTTTGCGAGGAGAATAAGAAGGTTTGGGTGAAGGATTTGTGGATTCCATAATCAGCAATTCGCTCATTCGCTCATTAAAAAGCGGACACTTTGCTCAAGTCGGAGAACCCAATGCGAACGAGTGTCCTTTCAAAATTCAAAGTATGGCACGCAGGTGCCAGGCTACGCTATCAAAACCAGCGCTTGCTACAAGATTATTTGATGCGGCTGGCAAGTTTAATACTTTCGGCGATCGGTCCTAAAGCTAAAACGGGGAAGAATGTCAACACACCTAAAATCAAAATGACTCCAGCTGTAATGGCAGTAAATAATGTAGAGTCGGTTCTGAGGGTGCCTGGAGTTTCGGGTACTGGTTGTTTGCCTGCCATGCTTTGCGCTAAAAGCAAAATGCCAATAATTGGTATGTATCTTCCGATCAGAAGGCTAAAACAAGTACTTAAGTTCCACCACAAAGTGCTATTTCCCAATCCCTGCAAGCCAGAACCATTGTTAGCACTAGCTGAGGCGTATTCGTAAATCACTCGGGAGATATTGTGAAATTCGGGGGATTTCGTATATCCCGGCGGTGGAATGAAAAATGCTAAGGTATTTGGAAATGCTAGGCTAATGGCACTGGGAATCAATACAGCAATTGGGTGAACCAGCAGCACAACACTGGCAAGGACAATTTCTTTTTTTTCAATTTTGCGTCCTAAAAACTCTGGAGTCCGTCCCACCATCAGTCCTGTAAGAAATACGGTGAGAATTGAATAAATAAATAAGTAAGCGGTTCCAGTTCCTTGTCCGCCCCAAACTATCTGTAAAAACATATTCAACAAGGTGGAAAAAAGTCCTTGAGGCATCAAGGAATCATGCATCCCGTTTACAGAACCAGTCATAGTTCCAGTTGTCGTTATTGCCCACAACGCCGTTTGTGCCCAGCCAAACCGGAGTTCCTTCCCCTCTAAATTAGGGAAATCTAATCCCAAGGCATTATCAATAATGGGATTTCCTTGATACTCACCAATCGCTGTCACACAAATCAAAACTCCATAGATGGCAAATACCATCCAATAAAGTAGCTTTGCTTGCTTGGCGTTATTGGCAAAAATGCCATAGGTGTGGATCAACGCCGCTGGTATGCAAATCATGGCGATGATTTCTATGAGGTTAGAAATGCTATTGGGATTTTCAAACGGATGAGCAGAATTGGCACCAAAAAAACCACCACCATTCTCTCCCAATTGTTTGATGATTTCAAAAGAAGCAACAGGACCTCTGGCTATATACTGCGTTGCTCCTTCCAATGTTGTCAATTTCAAAGATCCATCTAACGTTTGTGGTACGCCCAGAACTAGTAGTGCGATCGCACCTACAATCGAAATTGGCAGCAATATGCGCGTTATAGAACGGGTAAGATCAACGTAAAAATTTCCCAATGGTCTACCTGTCAAACCTCTGATGAATGCGATTCCCACTGCTAACCCAGTTGCAGCTGAAGTAAACATCAAAAAAGTTAAAGCTGCTGTTTGGCTAAAATAACTTAAGGTTGTCTCACCAGAGTAGTGTTGCTGGTCGGTGTTTGTTAAAAATGAAATGGTCGTGTGCAGCGTGATGTCCCATTTAGGAGCTGCTAATCCCAGAGGATTCCAAGGTAAGAATTTTTGAAGACATATAAGCACAAACACCATAACACCCATGAGCATGTTGCTGCAAAGTACTGCTCTGGCATACTGCCAACCCATCATGTTATCTCTTGTGGGTATACCTGCCAATTTATAAATCATTCCCTCTACAGGGTTCATTATTAAGTCCAGCAGCGTTTTTTTTTCCAAAAACACACGCGCTATGTATCTGCCCAATAGTGGAGTGATTGCTATTACAATACACAACGTTACCCCAATTTGAAAAAATCCTTGTCCCATTTACCTAGCCAAAATTGTAGATAGATCTTGTTAAAATCTTTGCATTTTAAAATTGTTCAGCTATTTATTGATAGCTGAACAATTTTATCCTTTATAAGTTACGAGTTAGCAGTTATCAGTTAGCAGTTATCAGTTATCAGCTAGGAAACGGACTCGTCCACCCCTTGTTCACTGTTCACTGTTCACTGTTTACTGTTTACTGTTCACTGTTCACTGTTCACTGTTTGAAAAGTTGTATGTCGTTCTAGTGATAATCAGCAAATAATAATATGTTGTGTCCAACCTTAGCACAACATATTATTTATTTATTCTTTTTTAAGAGTTCTCATATTTATGGCGTTGTCAGCAATTCATTATTTGTCATAACTATTCTATACATGACATCGGTAAAAGCAAGTGTATATAGGGAGGATTCCAAATATTTAAATTCCTGGGAGCATCCCATTTTTGTAAATTGCCCACACCCTAGTACCGCAAGGCGGTAGTCAAAAGTCAATTGGAGTCAGGGGGTGTTGGTGAGTTGGCTTTGGTGCATCAGCTTTTTGATGGGGGTTGAGGTGAAAGGCGGAAGGCAGTTATGCTGAAGGCAGATTTGACGCGGTGTTCTCGTCCGCCTAGGATTTAAATCCCAGGCTCATAGGCGAAGTCCATTAAAATGGACTGAAACGGGAGGATGTTTGAAAAGTATTGGGCGAATATAATTCGCTACTACACAAGCAAAGTCCACCTCCGTGGACTCCTGAAAAATTAAGAGTTTCAGAACCTGCGGAGGCAGGTTTTGTCTGTATAGCCAAGCCAGTGCGTTGGGCGGCTCTGCCGACTTGAAGCAACTGGCGCGCGATTTCTAATCGCCAGGATACATAAAAATAAGCTTTTAAAACATCCTCTTAAAATTATGACTAGCAACCCAGAACCAAATATTGGGCAGCAAGCAGAAAACTCAACGCTTTCTGGTGGAATGCAAGCGATTCAAGGTGACAATAATATTCAACTTCAAGGAAATAGTAAATTAACTGTACAAAAAATCTTTGAGAATGTTCGGGCTGGTGGTGATATTACAGTCGGGAATATTAGTCAGGTTTACCAAACTGTAAACAATTTGAGTAAGATTCCTAAACCAACAGGTTTCCCCCAAAACATTCCTCCTAGTAACACAGATAAGTTTATCGGACGATCGCGTGAATTAGAACGCCTCCACCAACAGTTACAACGAAATAATGAAGTCGTCATCGCTGCTGTAGAAGGTATGGGGGGAGTTGGAAAAACAGAATTAGCAATCCAATATTCACTGCTACACTTACATTCGCACACTTACCCTGGCGGTATCTGCTGGCTACGCGCAAGAGAATCAGATATTGGTTTACAGATAATAGAATTTGCTCGAACAGATTTGGACTTGCAGCCGCCAGAAGATTTGGAGTTACCAGAACGAATACGCTGGTGTTGGCAGCGTTGGCACCAGGGAAACACACTTGTGGTTGTGGATGATGTTAAGGATTACAGTCAGATAAAACCATTACTACCACCACAACCATCCCAGTTTAAAGTACTAATGACAACACGACTCAAGTTAGATGATCGTGGTTCTCTGTTTTTGGAAGTTTTGCAGGAGGAGGATGCACTCTTATTATTGACTCAATTGGTTGGGGAAGCAAAAGTCACTCAAGAATCAATAAAAGCAAAAGAACTCGTTCAACGTTTAGGCTACTTACCTTTGGCGTTGCAATTAGTCGGGCGGTATGTGAAAAAGCGCAAGATATCTTTGGCAGAAATGCTGCGACGTTTGGAGGAAAAAGGGCTAGGGCATCCTTCTTTAATAGTGAATCAAAATGACTCCACTTGGACTCTCGATATCAAACGTGGAGTAGCGGCTGCTTTTGAATTGAGTTGGAAAGAATTAAGTGAGTCTGCCAAAGAGTTAGGTTGTTTACTAAGTTTATTTGCTAATGCTCCGATTTATTGGTTCCAGGTGGAACATGTTGCTGCGGATCTTGACGCAGAAGAACTGGAAGATGCAAGAGTAGAATTAGAAAACTTGCACTTGCTTACGGGCGAAGAGACTTATCTGTTACATCAGTTGATTCGAGAGTTTCTGAGAAACAAGCAAAAGAACTTAGCTTCAGGCGACGAGCATCAGTCTAGTTTTTGCCAAGTGATGGTAGAAGTGGCAAAGAAAATTCCTCAAAGACCTAATCAGAACGAAATCACTGTCTTAACTATTGTTATCCCACATTTAGTAGAGGTAGCACAAAATCTGATTGATGCAGTCAGTGATGAAAATTTACTTTCGGTTTTTGCTGGCTTGGGTAGATTTTATCAAGGACAGGGTTTTTATGCGTTGGCTCAACCGTGGTTCGAGCAATGTGTATCAGTCGTACAATCGCGTTTGGGTGAAAAGCATCCCGATGTCGCCGCCAGTTTCAACAACTTGGCTTTTCTCTACTATTTCCAAGGACGGTACACTGAAGCAGAACCTCTGCACAATAAAGCTTTGGAACTAAGGCGACGTCTGCTGGGAGAGGAGCATCCTGATGTCGCTCAAAGTTTCAACAATCTTGCTCTACTCTATCGTGTCCAAGGACGGTACACTGAAGCAGAATCTCTGTACAAAAATGCTTTGGAACTAAGGCAACGTCTGCTGGGAGAGGAACATCCTGATGTCGCCACTTGTTACAATAACCTAGCAGAACTCTATCGTGTCCAAGGAAAGTACAGTGAAGCAGAATCTCTGTACAAAAATGCTTTGGAACTAGGGCGACGTCTGCTGGGAGAGGAGCATCAGCATGTGGTCTCCAGTTTCCACAACCTGGCAGCACTCTACGAATCCCAAGGAAGGTACAGTGAAGCGGAATCACTGTACATCAAAGCTTTGGAACTATACCAACGACTGCTGGGTGATAAGCATCCCGATGTTGCCACTTGTTACAACAACCTGGCAGCACTCTATCGTGTCCAAGGAAGGTACAGTGAAGCGGAACCACTGTACAAAAAAGCTTTGGAATTATACCGACGCTTACTGGGAGATGGGCATCCCCATGTCGCCACCTGTTACAACAGCTTAGCGCAACTCTATCAGGCTCAAGGACGATACACCGAAACAGAATCTCTGTACAATAAAGCTTTGGAACTAAGGCGACGTCTGCTGGGAGATGAGCATCCTCATGTAGCCACCAGTTACAACAACTTGGCAGGACTCTATCATGCTCAAGGACGATACACCGAAACAGAACCTCTGTACATTAAAGCTTTGGAACTAAGGCAACGTCTGCTGGGAGAGGAGCATCCTGATGTCGCCCAAAGTTACAACAACTTGGCAACGCTCTACTCATCCCAAGGACGGTACACTGATGCAGAACCACTCTACATCAAAGCTTTGGAACTATGGCGACGCCTGCTAGGAGAAGAGCATCCGGATGTCGCCATCAGTTACAACAATTTGGCAGGACTCTACTCATCCCAAGGACGGTACACTGAAGCTGAACCTCTGTACAAAAAAGCATTGGAAATTGCTGAACACAGTTTAGGGGAAAATCATCCCAACACAATCACTTTCCGTGAAAATTTAAAATACTTGCGTGAGCATCTTTATTGATGGGGTTCCCCTACACCCCTACACCCTTACCCCCTGCCCGAAGGGCGTTGACGATGTGGTCTTATTTGTTGAAAATTAAACAAAATATCTTAACCAGGAATGAACGAGGACTGATTTACTGGTTGATCATCAGTGGATTTGCCATAGTTATAGCGCTAGAATACCTAACGCCGCCTGAGTATGTATTTGGTTACCTCTACACTGGAACGATTTTGTTGGCGAGTTCCCGATTAAGTCGTACCGCAGTGCTTGGCGTGACGCTAGCGGCTACCGGATTAACACTGTTGAATTTGTTTATCCCTGGGGTAGAAACGGTTCATCCGCCAACGGTAGCAAATCGGTTAATTGCTGTGATTGCGTTGGTTGTAACAGGTTACTTAAGCGAACGTAACCACCGCAATAAGGAAGCTATTGCTTACGCGCAAACACAGTTACGCTCTCAACAACAGCTAGCGCAGATGCGGGAAGATTTTGTTTCTACCTTAACTCATGACTTAAAAACACCGCTACTAGGAGCAATTCAAACGTTGAAATCGTTTGAAGAAGGGCAATTTGGTACAGTTACACCGATGCAAGAGCGTATCATACAAACAATGACTCGTTCTCACCGTACCACGTTGCAGCTTGTAGAAACTTTGTTGGATGTATACCGCATCGACACTGAAGGGCTGAAACTTCAGCGATCGCCAGTGAATTTAGTCACAGTAGCCCAGGAGGCGATCGCCACCCTAACTGAAATCGCAAGATCACGTCAGATTTGTGTCTGTGTTAATTATGGAGAATCAGATTTTCGCCGCTCGTTGTGGGTTAATGGCGATTATTTGCAACTTGGGCGAGTCTTCTCTAATCTTTTAATTAATGGTATTAACCATACTCCCCGTGGTGGAAAAGTGGAAGTCGTGCTGGAGACTTCTGCTATTGATCAAATTGTGAAGATTTCTGACAATGGTTGTGGGATAACACAAGAAGAACTACCTTACCTGTTTGAGAGATTTTATCAAGGACATAGCGATCGCCTGTTTGTAGGTTCAGGGCTAGGATTGTATTTATCTCGCCAAATTATTGAAGCACATGGCGGTATAATTTGGGCAGAGAGTCGCGCAAGCAAAGGGGCAATATTTGGGTTTCGACTGCCTGTGTGTCCGCCACCAGGCGATTAACAATTCAAAATTCAAAGTTCAAAGTTCAAAAATAAGATTCAACCTGTTTGAATTCATAATTTTAAATTTTGAATTGCTTAAGGGATAGGGGAAAGCCATTTTCATGGCAAGGTTTGTGAGATTTTCTCGTGAATGGCTGACTTGTGAACCAATAACTAAAAATGAAACCAGGTGCGGTAGTGAAGATATTACTCGTTGAGGATGATGAACTGTTTCGCTTGGGTTTGCGAATGCGGTTACAACAGGAGACGGGTATAGAAATCGTAGCTGAGGCAGAAGATGGTGAGCAAGCTGTAGAACTAGCTAATCGTTATCTGCTGGATTTGGTTTTGCTAGACGTTGGTTTACCAGGGATTGGTGGAATAGAAGCTTGTCGTCAAATCAAGCAGCAGCACCCAGATTTACCAATTTTAGTTTTAACATCTCGTTCGGAAAAACCTTTGATTGCGCGGTTAATTGAAGCAGGGGCGCAAGGTTACTGTCTCAAAGGAATCCCACCAGAGTCTTTAATATTGGCATTGCGTTCGGTAGCAGCAGGCGCTTCTTGGTGGGATCAAACAGCAACCACAGAAATTCGAGCCGCTTTTGGGGGAAACAATACAGCAGCGCCCGTACAAAATAAGCAACCAGCAGAAAATCCCTTAACCAAGCGCGAACAAGAAATTCTGGCGCTAGTGGCTGCGGGTAAAAGCAATCAAGAAATAGCAGAAATTCTCTATATTGCTTCTGGTACAGTACGGGTTCATGTCCATGCGATTTTGCACAAGTTAGAAGTACGCGATCGCACTCAAGCTGCAATATTGGCTATACAGAAAGGATTAGTAGCAAAAGAATTGCTGCAGAATTCCTAACAGTTATCAGTTATCAGTTACCAGTTATCAATTGTTCCCTGTTAAGCGTTCACTGTTAAGCGTTCCCTGTTAAGCGTTCCCTCTTCCCTAAACAGTTTACTTGAGCCAAAATCAGTCATCATAAAAGTATAGGCACTGTTCTATGCTGGGAAAAGTATGACAAATATCCCGCTTTTTGCTAATCGCACTCAAGCTGGGGAACGATTGGCGCAAGCAATTGACGCTATTTTGACCCAGCAAATTGCTGATCAAGTTACAAATCCTGTTACAATTGTTTATGCTTTGCCAAGAGGAGGAGTACCAGTAGCAGCAGCAGTCGCGCGTCTCCTTAACTGTCCGTTGATGATAGAGGTGGCGAAAAAAATTGGTCATCCCGAAAATCCTGAGTTAGCTATTGGCGCGGTTACTGCTTCCGGAAATGTTATTTGGGATGAGCACAACGTGTCTTTTCGCCATACACCGAAATCAGGGTGGCGGGAAGAAGCATTGGATGCAGCTATTAGTCAAGCTAAGTCTGTTCAGGCTCAATTAAGTCCTGCTTGTCCGCAGGTAAATACTCAAGGTGCTACCCTCATCTTAGTTGATGATGGGATTGCCACAGGTATGACAATAGCCGTCGCGGCAACATCTCTCAAGGCACTCTCGCCTGCAGAAGTTTGGTTATGTAGTCCAGTAGCCCCTTTGGAATTGTTACCCTGGTTGGATCAGTGGGGCGATCGCGTGGTTGTCCTATCAACACCAAAACCTTTCTTCAGCGTCAGCAATTTTTACGTAGAATTTCCTCAGCTACAGACAAAGGAAGCTTTTGATTGTCTACTGCAACAAAACCAGGACATAATAAATTATCAAAAAGAAATTTGATCATGTTGAAGTCATACTTGACGGCGGTTAAAACCGCCAATCGTGTTCATCCCCATGTCTGAAGCCACGGGGTTCCCGCTCGTTTTTCGGTGATCATTTTTTGTCTGTAGCTGACGTTTTATGACTTTAGTGTAGTCCGCCAAAGCTTCGCTAACAATCTGCTCCTGATTTTAAGAGTCTTCGAGAAACTTAGCTAACTCCAAACTTTCTTCATAGTAATTAATTGCTTTAACATAATCGCCCAAGGCTTCACAAGCAACTCCCAAACTACTAAGTGATTGTTCTTCACTGTGCTTGTCTTTCATTGCCCTAGCTAATAATAAACGTTGCTCGTAGTAGGCGATCGCTTTGGCAAAATCCCCTTGCGCATAACAAGCATTACCCAGGTTGTGTAAGACCTGAAGTGCATTGCGGTGATTGTTCAGCGAGTAAGCTCTTTTGATACACTGCTCGTAGTAGGCGATCGCTTTGGCAAAATCTCCTAAACCATACCAAGCGCTACCCAAATTCTTTAGAACCTGCTCTTCGCCCCAATGATCTTGGAGTTCTCGCACAATTTCTAGGCTTTGCTGTTTGAATTCAATTGCCTGATGAAGGTCACCTAAAGCTTTATAGACCAATCCCAAATTATTGAGTCCCGCCACCTGGCTTCGCTTATCTCCTAGTTGTCGCGCTGTTTTCAAACACTTTTGTAAGAACTCAATTGCTTTGTTGTACTCACCTAAATGACGGTAAGCATTGCCTAAATGTGAAAGCGCCTGCATCTTTATGACTTGCAAGTTGGCGACATCTTTTGTTAAAAGTAAACACTGATTTGAGTGGGAAATCGCACTTTTGTAGTCTCCTAAGTGGTAAACTATGTAAGCTAAACAAGAAAGTACTTGCGCTTGTTTTTCAATGTCTCCAACTGCTTGAAATAACGCAAGGCATTCTTGGAAAGACCTCATGGCAAGAAGTGAATCTCCAGCTTGCTGCTGTTGAACTCCTTGTCGTAATAACCTGTTTGCTTCTTCATAGTGGTCTTGTTGTCTCTGGGGAACTAGCATTTCCTCATGTGAATCCCTGAAATCATCAGAAATACTGACGTGTTCCCTTTGTGTTAGGCATGCTGTAAGTGATTCCACGGGAACGATGTTTTCGACCTGGAATTCCATTCGTTTTTCCACATCAACCTATCCCTGTTAATAGTGGTGATACATAATAGTGTTCCCAAAATTAGAGTGCATATCTCACGGGGAGAGGGAGAATATAGGAATTCGAGATTGTTTTCAAGGATCAGGGGTTGGTAGGAGTTTCCCTTGTTAAGAAGATTGCAGTGGAGTCGTGAGAATGACGATAGAAAGAGTGTTGGAACCGGAAGTCATGGATAGTTTAGAGGAAGCCATTGAGTATGATGCAATGGACTTCGTCAAAGTAAATACTGCTTTTGCTGAAGAAGCAAGCGCTTTTGGACCAAAGGAACAGGGTTTAGTACTTGATGCTGGTACTGGTCCTGGTCGTATTCCAGTTTTACTGTGTCAAATGCGTCCCCAATGGCAAGTTATCGCTATTGATTTAGCTCAAAGTATGTTACAGATAGCGTCACAACACATTCAGCAGGCTGGTTTACAACAGCAAATTCGTCTGGAATTAGTAGACACGAAAAACTTGCCTTATCAAGATCAGCAGTTTGATATGGTTGTGTCAAATAGTCTCATCCACCATTTGCCCGATCCGTTACCTTTGTTTAGCGAACTTAAGCGTGTCTTAAAACCGAATGGTGGTATTTTCATCCGCGACTTATTTCGACCAGCTGATGAAACCACTATCAATGCTTTGGTGAATAATATAGGAACAGAATACAATACCCATCAAAATAAATTATTTCGTGATTCTCTTCACGCTGCACTCACACTGGATGAAGTGAATCAGTTGATTTCACAGGTGGGGTTGCAACAAGTAAAGGTCTATCAATCAAGCGAGTGTCATTGGACTGCAGAACGCGCTTGGAATTATTGAGTTGGAAGTCGCAAGTCAGAATTTACAAGTCAGAATCTGTGAGTGGGGGATTGAGAACCATCATATGCTCATGATTATCGCTTTACCCCACCCCTTAAGCAATTTAAAATTCAATCATTTTGAATTCAAACACGTTGAATCTTATTTTTGATAGCGCAGCGTGCCGCAGGCATACTTTGAACGAGCGAATCCGTGAATTTTGGAGAAGCCAGTGGGGTCAAATCAACGTGGGTTGAAGATTTGAACGTTACAGCCAGTCGCGCAAAACTTTTCCTCTAGGATATAGGTGTGCCGGAAGTTGACGACGACTTACGCCACGTTCGCCTTAACTAAATTTTCTCCACCTTGAACGACTTTTGCCGACTCAATTTTGTCACCCGCCTTGAGTTGTTGCAAAACATCTTTACCTTCAGTGACATAGCCAAAGACGGCGTAACGACCATCCAACAAGTTGCGTCCTGCTGGAGTCAGTTCCGGTTCAAATAAGAAGAAGAAGACTTGTGATGAACCACCATTGTTATCATATTCAGGACGTGCCAACGCTACAGTACCATAAGCAGAGAAAGGTAAAACAGGTAAATCAGTGTAACGACCAGCCTCCTCTAAAGTGATACCGTAAGTAGGTTCTTTGTCACCTTGTACAAGAAATTCTAGCGGGATGGCGCGGTATTTATGTGTTTTTGGATCAATAAAGCCGACTTCTTTACCTGGTGGATCTCCAGTTTGTACAACGTATGATTCTTCTGAACGGGTAAATTCTAAGCCATTATAAAAACCGCGTTGCACCAAATCCACAAAATTGCCAGCAGTGACAGGGGCACTGTAGCCGTCTACAACAACGGTGAGGTCGCCTTTGTTAGTTTTCACTTCCACTGTGGCACGACCCTTGAGTTGAGGTAAATTGCTGTATTTGGCTGGCACTTCAAAGGGAAATTCTGTCACCATTGACTCTTCTAGTTTGCTGACAAGACTCAGCAATTTGGCACGTTGATCCCGAACTTGTTCTTTATCTTTTGTTTTGACGACTTCTTGCAAGGCATTTACGCCGGATTTTAATTCAGCAATCATTGCTTCAGCTTCGCTTTGGCGTTCTTGTGGAACATCTGCCAAAATTTTGGAGGGTTTATCGAGAATTCGCGATGCTTTGCTGAGATCTTGAGAAATAGCACCCCAACGTCGATTGGCTCGCAGTTGAGTGGTAATGTCCTCTAAAGAAGCTTGCAGTTGCCGTACAGGTTTGTTATCTATTGGAAGCGAGTAGCGCAATAGAGAATTGCCGTCAGTTATGGCATTCCCCGCTGGTAAGCCGGCGCTACTAGAAGGAGTCCATGCGGCTGTACTTATCCCTAAAAATAGAGTTACCAGCAGCAGTGCTATTGGGCTGTTCTTCAGCCAGGATTTCAATATTTGGAACATAAAATGGCTCAAATGCAGCATCAAATTGTTGACTGGGCGTCACCCAACAATCATCTTCCCACAGTACAGGAATCACTTTCGCTTTGATATCAAGTTACATCCTTGATACTGCTGCGGTGGCTAATGAAAATATTCCTCCCAGCCTACGGCAAACTACAGTCCACTAGCCCCCAAAAGGGGCGCTGCGCTAACACTCCCTCACTCTCTGTTTCCTTATTTTCAAGCCAGGGTTTCAACTTTTGGGCGATCGCGTCCCTTGCGCGTGTCCCTTTGGGACTCAGCGGCTCCCTGCTGGAGCATCGCCTGAGATTATTCTCAGATGCTATTTGGATCAATACCCAACTCTCTCAACTTTGCTGCTAGTCTTTGTTGGTGTTGTTCCGCAATTTCTCTTTGCTGTCGTTCGCTTTGAGCAACTTCATTAGCAGTCAAATATCGCTTACCACCCTTATCATGCCAATACAATACTTCTCGCTCCACGACACCAGAAGTATAACTTCCACGTCCAATTCCCAATCCTATTTCTGGCATCCAAAACGGTTCTTGTATTTGCTGTCGATATTCTCCATCTACCAATTTATACAATTCAAAGGGTTGATGTTGGTCGCGTCGCCAATATTGAGGATTATAAATAACGTAATACAAAACTCCTAGTTTTGTATAAATTTCTAGTTTCTTGTCATACTCATCCCCAGGTGTTTTGGAAACCACTTCCAAAACGAACTTGGGTACTACTTCCTCCTCTTCCCAGACTGCGTAACTCAAACGAGACTTTCCTGCTTTGCGTCGTTCCACACCCAAGCTGAGAAATCCATCTGGGATGACTGGTACTAAGTGACTCACTCCTGTTGTGTGGTAAATACCCATATCAATACCAAAAAACCAATCATTGCGATTTGCCCAAATGGATTCGAGGATAAATAATAACAGGTTGGGCAGAAAATTCTGGTCTTCGTTATCCACGGGTGTATCGTCTGAACATGGTAGTTCTTCGGTAGTTGGTAGGGTGAAGCGTGGCTCAAATTGTACCATAGGTAGGACTTTCAAGTAATTTAACCGATGGATGTAGTGCCTCAGATTCTATTCTAGAAAACATCAGGCGATAAAAACACAAGCCTAATGAGACTGCAAAAAACAAAAATTTATATACTGAGCAAAGATGTGCAGAATAACAAACCCACCTGACGCGACTGTCACAGCCGCGTCTTGTCCTCGTTTCCTAATAGTCGTCGCGCCTAAATAACCCCAATAACGGACCAAGAATAATACCAAACACAAAACCACCAATATGCGCCCAGTAAGCAACTCCTCCCGTCTCCACACTCATATTAGCGGCTGCTTGCAGGTTGGCAAGACCAGATATCACATTCTGAACAAAGAAAAGTCCTATCACGACAACTGCTGGAATTCTAATTGTCGTAACGAAAAAACCTAAAAAGATTAATGATAGAACTCTTGTATCGGGAAAGCGGATAATGTAAGCGCCTAGAATTCCAGCAATAGCACCACTTGCCCCCAAGGATGGAATTCCAGAATCTCTACCTATCACCCACTGACATAAAGCTGCTAAAGCACCGCAACTCAGATAAAAAATTAAGTATTTAAAATGACCTAAGCGATCTTCAATATTGTTGCCAAAAATCCATAGATACAGCATGTTGGAGAGCAAGTGCCACCAACCGCCGTGTAAGAATTGCGAGGTAAATAAAGTCGTCCACTCACCAGCAAAGTTGTTTGTTAACTCTCGTGGTATAACCGCATACAACTGGAAAAATGGCTCTATTTGTGCCTTCGATAGACTCACCTCATGAAGGAAAACTAAGACGTTCATGCCAATCAACCCATAGGTAATATATGGGGTGATTCGTGTTGGATTTTCGTCGTACAGGGGAAACACAGGTGTTTTTCCTAATCACTGATTAACTGCAATATATCTTGTAAAACTGGCAGTTGCTAAGTAGCTGCAATGGAAAATTTATATTTGGCAAACTTAATGACGAATCACAAGTGCCAACTCTATTGAGGGCACTTGCTTTGTACTATCTGTACCAAGATTCTTGGCTTGGTTTGTCGCTAAATAAACCCAATAATGGACCGAGAATTGCCCCAAAAACAAAACCACCTGCATGTGCCCAGTAGGCAATACCACCACTTTCCATGCCAACATTAGTCGGTGTTTCTAGACTGGCTAATCCGTAGAACGCTTGTTGGATAAACCAAAATCCCAGAAAGAAGTATGCTGGGACACGAAATGTGGGGAAGAAAATCCCTAGGGGAACGATGCCGAGAATTTCTGCTTGGGGGAAACGGAGAATGTATGCCCCTAACACGCCGGCGATCGCACCACTTGCTCCCAAGGAAGGAATTGAAGAGTTTTGTGCAAAGTACCATTGGGCTAGTGATGCCAAAACACCGCAACTGATATAGAAAAACAAATATTTGACATGACCCAATTTGTCTTCAACGTTGTTACCAAAAATCCATAGGAACAACATATTACCAGCTAAGTGCAGTAAACCGCCGTGCAAAAACTGCGAAGTAATCAAAGTTAACCATTCTGGCACTGGTTGATTGACTGAAATTCCCGCAAAGCTTGCAGTGAGTTCTCGCGGAACAACAGCTGCAAGGTGTAAAAATGCGTCTAATTGTCGTGCAGGTAAACTTGCTTCGTAAAGAAAAGCTAAGATATTAACAGCAATCAGCCCATAAGTGACATATGGGGTTATTGTCGTCGGATTATCATCTCTAATAGGAACCACAGGCGTTTTTCCGGATTTTTGAGGAACCAGCCTCACATTACCTAATTTTTTGTGTTATTTCTTCTAGCCTGTGGAGGTATTTAGCACAGTCAACACTAAATCAGCGAACAGTGAGTCCAGCGCTGGAGGCGAGTTTTCCACGCGCTGGCGACGGGCGTTCCCGAAGCGTTTGAATCCCCATACTTCTGATTCTGACTCCTGGATTCTGGCGTATCTGTTTTCTTCTTCAATAATTCTTCATCGCCCGTTGCATCTCGCGCTGATCTTGGCGTCGTTTGATGTCTTCGCGCTTGTCGTGGACTTTTTTACCTCTGGCAAGAGCTATAGTTATTTTCACCCAACCGCGCTTGAGATACATCTTCAAAGGTATTAAAGTTAAACCTTGCTGTTCTACTTTGCCAATAAGCTTGCGAATTTCCTCGCGATGCAGCAACAGCTTCCGTGTACGGCGCGGTTCATGGTTAAAATACTGCCCACTAGCATTGTAAGGCGAGATATGGGCGTTAAGGAGCCATGCTTGACCATCACGGATTAAAGCATACGCATCTTGGAGATTAACCTTACCCGCACGAATTGACTTCACCTCGGTTCCTGTCAACTCAATGCCAGCTTCATAGGTTTCGAGAATTTCGTATAAATAACGGGCTTGACGATTGTCGGTAACAACTTTGTAACCTTGGCTGTTTTCACTCATTTAGAATTCTACGTATGTCTAATGTGTTATAAAAGGTAGTGTATGGTCGTTTGTCATATGTGGGGATATTAAACCACCATCAATATTCAACTGAATTTCAGTGTTATCCTACTAATTTAGCTTTTTTGTACTATTTTAGGTTATTTGTATTGTTAATTAACTTTTACGATAGTTGTAGCTTATTTAAGGTTGTTTATCTTCCTCTATTTACCTTATTTGTAGTGCGTGGTAGGAAACTCAAAATTGTTAACAAATACAAAACACACAAAGCCTTAGATATCTTGTCTAAGGCTTATTTTAAACCCATAAAGCCATGACAGTCTGGTGTGGAAAAGACTGTCTTGAGCTATTGTAAAAACATTAGCTAGCTGTAGGCTCTGGATTAGGTGAATTTAATTCTGTGGCTCGACCTTGGGACATGGATTTGTAATAGCAGGCAATTAAGCCAACTATCAGCCACCACACGGTGTTGACTTCAGGACGAAACCAAACGGTATCAAATAAGTTGTGGGCTAGTGTACCAGCTAGGGCAGCGATCGCCCCCATTATCCAAAATCCATCCACACTTTTGATTTCTCGTAGCCGTCGTAACTGCACTAAACCCGTATTAAATATCACAATCAGCAGCCAAAGAAAACAAGCTAAACCAACAAAGCCAGTTTCTACAGTCACCTCCAAGAAAATTGAATAGGCACTCAAAGCGCTATAACGGGGAAGTTGATAGATGGGGTAAATTTTATTAAAGGCACTGTGACCTGGTCCAATACCGGTGATTGGATAATCGTGAATCATATTGAAGACAGCAGTCCAAACATTTCTGCGAAAATTATTACTACTATCTTCCCTGTCTGCAAAAATACTGAATACTCTATCACGAACTGGTTCAATAAAGATTACAGCTAAGACCAATACGCAAGTCAAACTAGTCAAAAGAATCCACGGCAAACCAGTGCGCCAAAAAGGAGGCATTTGCAGGCTCCACCAATAATACAGCAACCCTATTAAGATCAGAACTGCTACGACTAGTCCAATCCAGCCACCACGACTAAAAGTCAGAATTAGGCACGAACCATTAACAACACACATGGTTAATGCCAATGCTTTTTTGAACCAGCTAGCCCACGCAAAAACTGCGACTATGCTTAAAACCACAGCAGGCAAAAGGTATCCAGCTAGCAAGTTAGGATTGCCCAAATAACTATAAACCCTTGTGGTCTTTGACATAGTAGATGTTGGATCAACCCACGTCGCCAGTGGTGGTGCTCCAAAAAACCATTGTCGTAACCCGTATACACTCACAATCAGAGATATGTGCAAGTACAGCGTAATCAGCCATTGGCGAATGCGAGGTAATCTCAGAACTCTAGCACAGAGGGCAAACAGGAGCAAATAGAGTGTAAAATTTCTCAAATCGGTCAACGCTGCCATCTTCACAGGTGACAATGCTGTAGCTACGACAGCTATTCCCCAATAAAGCAGTACCAGCAAATGAATCGGGGTAACACTTGAAGCATTTGGTGTTGTTTCATCTGATAAAGTTAATAGCAGCCAAAATCCGGCACAAGCTACCAATATCAATCCCAATAGGTCATTGGACATAAAAGGTGCAAGAGCATACACTAGGCTGAGTAAAACAGCTGCTATTGTTTCTCCCCACTGCATCAATAGACTGCTTTGTCGCCAGGAACCGAACAGCCCCACCAAAGAGCGGTGCAGGTAACTCGTGCCAAGATATTGTCTTAGAGGCAGATAGGATAAAGTGAATCGTTGCCAAACTAAATTCATAGTATCAAGCTGTGATGAATTAGCACTTGCGTGTAGAACTTCGACAATGATGATGATAATCTGGGTATTTTAAAAAGTTCATAACACAGATTGCAAGTTATTATTCATTCGTTCTTAACGGCCATCCGCCATAGTTGATCATTTGAAGAATTTGCACACGTTTAGCTCATTGAACACAGCTAGTTTCGTTTGGCATCAACACGATTCTTTGCCTGAGTCAGACATCGCTCTTTGCTTGTGCTGTGTCTAAATTCAGTGGCAAACTCAGTACATAACGATATCCTGATTGTGATGAACCTTGAATAACAATTTGTCCACCATGTAATTCTGCCACATGACAACTCAGTAAAAGTCCTAAGCTTTCACGAGAAAGATAACCGTGAGACTTGGTTGCACTAGTGTTTGACATATCCACGATTAAGTTTCCTGTTTGCTCTTGCTTCTCTAATTGACCAGTATGAGTTGAATGATTACGTGTCAATTCTTGCAATGGTAATGTTCTGCTATGAGAAAATAAAGGATCAATTTCAGTTATACCTTCACCTAGCCAAGGATGTGACACCCAGACAGTGATGTTTAGTGTGTCGTCTTTGGAAGAAACATGAATGCGAACAGTACTACCTGTAGCTGAAAGTTGAATCACACTGAAAACAAGGTGATATAGGATTTGTCGAACCTTGTCTTTATCCAAGGAGCAAATGCGGTTGCGTTCTGGTTCTATAGACAAACGAATATCTTGCTCGCGGCGGTTAGCTGCTTCTTCTAAAGTACTGATAGCCTGTTGACACAGCATTTCAATATCTATTGGAGTTAAATTTAATGCTGTCGGGTTTTCCTCCATAGTCCCCATCTGAGAAATTTCGTTCACCAATGAGAGCAAGTACCGACCACTATGTTGAATAATATCCACATATTCTCTTTGTTTATTTGTCAACGGACCATAAATCTCACGTCCCAAGACACTAGCCATGCCTAAGACTGATGTTAAGGGAGTACGTAACTCCTGAATGAGTTGTCCTAAGAGTTCTAATTTCAGTTGATTGGTAAGAACTAAATCTTTTTGTATAGATGGGCTGATTTTGATTTCAGTAGTATTAACAACATTTTTCTGTGGCAAGTTAGAAGTACTACCAGGAATACTATTACTTGAGGTTGTTTCCAACAGACGGTTACGCTCAAACTCACTCATACTCCAACGGGCAATAATTTGTATAAATTCAACGTCTTTCTCTGTGAAATCGCGGGGCTTTATGTCCATTACTGCTAATGTACCCAGACAATGCCCACAAGCATCAAACAGTGGCGCTCCCAAGTAAGAACGAATACCATAATCCTGGATCAACTTGCTGTAGGCAGAACTGTCTGCTATCGTCAATTTTTCCGTATCATTAATGACAAGAGGTTGTCCACTTTCTACGACCTTGGTACAAAACGATTCCTGACGTAACAGTTCACGGCTTTGTGCGAGATGATTCATAATTCCTCCCCGCAGCTTTGATAAGCCCAGAGATGATTTGAACCAATGGCGTTCTTGATCCACAAATCCCAAAATGCAAATTTGTGCTTCCAACAAGTGGGCTGCAGTTTGAGTAGCCTCTTCAAAAACTGGAATTGTTTCTGGTTGCTGCAAACCTAAATCTGATAAAACTTTAAGGCGTTGTCGTTCTCCCGTTTCTTGGGAAACCCAGTCATCCCCTGAGGTAAACAATTTGTTTTCAGACTCTACCATTGTCATCGCTACCTTAACAGTCTCTTACTAGAGTAATTTATATAACCACTGTTTCTGGGTTATTTACTATGCTTAAGATTCCCTAATTTGCTCCTAAATGAACAGATTTAGAGGATTTTTTTTTAATGAGCGTATGTTGCATAGTATAAAAACTTACTTTTAAAAAAGTTTGCTTTGATCACAAAGTAATGGAATATTCCTGAATCAGTATCTATAATGAGCTACTGTTAGAATCCCGGTCATTTTGTATAAAAACATAAAATTATTAAGTATTAACACTATCGTACTGAGAAAACCATATCACAAGAAACTACAACACCTGTCATGAATGAAAAGAAATCTCATTTTTATGTTTTTATACTCAACTAGAATTGGATTTGGGCAATCTATTACATCCCAAATTCCGCATATGGAACCGTAACATAGTATAATCACTGTTAAAATTGTTTTTTATTCTGTATGAAATAATTCTTTTTAATAAGTAAGTACCAGTAAAAAGAAAGTTAAGTATATTAGATAGCATTCCTAGTACTAAAAAAGTAGTAAAAACCGATAGTGTCAGTTGAGGGTGCTCAATATCGGTTATATATTAATATCCAATAGCAATATCAATTGAGTTGTCATAATCATTAAATAGCAATCCGATTTGATTCGGTGAGACCAGTGCGAATGACGGCTTTCCCGACCTAGGCATCTGGCGTATGCGCAAAGCGCATGCCCAGATCCGGCACGAGGGAGAACGCCAGGTGCTCTACTTGGGGAGACCCCAAGTAGAGCACTGGCTCCCCTCCCGCAGCGCTGGACTCACCGTAAGGCGTGGCCGTTCCCACTAGGGTGAATCACAAAGTAGAGACTTAACGCTTAACGCTTAACGCTTAAGAAGCAATAAAGGTGTACCTAGGCTAAGCAAAAATCAAATAGCAGCCCTATATAACAAAATGCTTCGGAAAAGCACAACTTAATTCACGCTCCGCTCGTAGAGAAAAGGTTAAAGGGCAAGGGTTAAAATAAGAGGATTGGAGGGTAAAGCGACTCAATCTCAAGTCTTTACGCTTTGCGGACAATGGAATGCGTTAATCATTTAGGCAATCATTTGCAAAAGTCTAAAAATGTCAGAAACATAAAGTTAATCAAAACTTTAACATTTCTTCATAATAAAACTTTGATGAAACTATAGTATTTAGTACAGCAATTGTGACAGAAAATACTAGGGACTTGCCTAAAAATGAATAATAAGACTGTAATGGTTCCTTTTGTAGACCTAACTTTACAGCATCAACCAATTCAAACTCAATTACAACAAGCAATCCAAAGTGTAACGGAACGGGGAGATTTTGTTTTAGGGCAAGCACTCAAAGAGTTTGAAGCAGCTTTTGCTGCTGCGTCTGGTGTAGAGTATGGAGTTGGTGTTGCTTCGGGAACTGATGCGATCGCCCTCGGTTTACAAGCGTGTCATATTGATCCTGGAGATGAAGTCATTTTGCCTGCAAACACCTTTGTTGCGACGTTGATCGGGGTGATACGTGCAGGGGCAAAGCCAATTTTTGTAGATTGCGATCCACAAACAGCTTTAATTGATTTAGAAGCTGCAGCGCGGGCAGTTACACCTCAAACCAAAGCAATTCTTCCAGTACATCTTTACGGTCAGATGGTGTCGCCACGGCAGTTGTTAGATTTTGCCGAGACTTTCAAAGTGCTGATTTTTGAAGATGCAGCACAAGCCCACCTAGCCGAACGAGAAGGATATCGCGCCGGTTCTGTAGGAACTGCAGCAGCTTTTAGTTTTTATCCCAGCAAGAATTTAGGGGCATTTGGGGATGGCGGGATGTTATTAACGCGAGATCCAGATGTCGCTCAAAAAATGTTACGCTTGCGCAATTATGGTGCGGCTCAAAAATACATTCACGTTGAAGAGGGAACTAATAGCCGTTTAGATACAATTCAAGCAGCGGTGTTGCACGAGAAATTACCATATCTGCCACAGTGGAATCGCTCACGCCTCAATGCTGCCCAGCAGTACGATATTGAACTAGCACCTTTAGCATCAAGTGGACTCATTCCCATACAAAACCACACCGGCGAGGGACACATCTATCATCTTTATGTCATCAGAGTAGATGATTCTTGTGCTGTACAACGTCAGCAACTTCAAGAACAACTCACACAAGTAGGAATTCAAACTGGCGTTCACTACCCAATTCCTTGTCATCTCCAACCAGCATTCGCCCACCTAGGCTATCAAGTAGGGGACTTCCCCAATGCTGAAATGCTGTCGAAGCAAATACTATCCTTACCGATGTATCCTGGTTTAAGTCATAGCCAAGTTCAGCAAGTAGTATCGGCAATCACATCATGCCTCAGTGCTGAGCAGCAAAAGATCCTGTGTATTTGACAAATATTTTCAGGGTAAATACTGGGTTATGAATGAAATTAATACTCATAATTCATAACTCAGTATTTATCAGACTCATAATTGATTCTTTATCATAAAAGCCATGCAAATTCGGCACCAGCTGAAAAATGCAAATTCCACACGCCTGATTACTCCAGCTATATTAGGCATTTTGCTACTGCTTTATGCTCCTGTGTTATTTTACTGGGTGCAAGGTTGGCTCAACAAAAGTATCAGTATCGAACACGAATATTTTAGTCACGGTATCATTGGTTTACCCTTTGCTGCATACCTTTGCTGGTTGAACAGAAAAAAATGGCAAAGACTACCAGATATTTCCCATCCTTTGGGTGTGGCGTTGTTAGTACTGGGAGGAGTCTTCTACCTGAGTGGTGTCAGCGAGTGGGTCAACATTTCCTTTCCAACTATACTGACAGGGTTGTGTTTGTGGCTAAAGGGAATTCCTGGCTTAAAATTGCAAGGATTTGCTTTAATATTAGTACTTCTTGCAACACCAACATCAGTTCCCTACCTGATCACTCCCTACACATTGCCTCTGCAAAGTTTCATCGCGGGTACTGCTGGCTTCATACTCAGTCAGATTGGTATGCAAGTCACTGTGGATGGAGTAAATATATATGTCGGGGGAAGAATTGTAGAAGTTGCACCTTACTGTGCAGGGCTGAAAATGCTATTTACGACTTTTTATGTTGGCTTGATGCTGCTTTATTGGACAGGTGCTTTGTCCTCCCGCCGCAAAAGTATTTGGTTTTTATCTATTGCAGTCTTAATTAGTATTTGCGCCAATATCGTTCGTAACACATTACTGTCCTTCTTTCATGGCACCGGACAAGACGGAGCTTTTCATTGGCTGCATAATGGTTGGGGTGGTGATTTATATTCTGCAATGATGCTGCTTTCATTAGTGCCGATTCTAAATTGGATTGAGAAATATTTTGCAGAAGTTTCAGAGTAAAATTTTGTCTAGGTACTGTAAACTTCACTGATGATTTCTTTTTCCAAGTTTCTCAAGGAGCAGCGGTTTTCTCAGATAGTAGCCCTTCTGTTGCTATTAGTACTGTTGCTTATAGGAGCAATTCCTGGTTACCTGACAGGACACTGGCAATGGCAGGAATTACCACGAATCACTCGTCTGCAGGAGTTGAAAGATTTACGTCAAAAGGGGTTGAACCTTCCTGGTTGGCAGACTATAGAACAGCGAGAACAAGAGATAGGGGAAGGCGCATGGTCTTATCAGTTTATTCAGAAAAAAAGCGACCAAACCAAAGCAGTTCTGCTTTTGCGACCACAAACAGGATCTAAAGATCAGCCTGTGGTGGAGTGGACGGAAATAAACAGCCTTTGGCAGTGGCAGATAGCTCAGTATCGCTCTGCTGATTTTACTGTTAAACCGCAAGGAACAAAGTCAAATGCTGCTGAAACAAGAGTACAAGCGAGGTTCTTTCGTGCCTCAACAAATCAGCAGACTTTTGCGGTTTTGCAATGGTATGCCTGGTTCAATGGTGGTAGTTCATCACTTTTCCCCTGGTTTATCGTCGATCAGCTAGCACAGTTGCAAAAAAAACGCGCTCCTTGGGTTGCTGTGAGTATTCTCATTCCTATGGAACCATTAGGACAGGTGGAAACAATTTGGAATGAAGCTAAATCTCTCGGTCAAACAGTGCAAGCTGTTTTAATGGCAGGTCCAGTGTCAAGTCATTCACCAATACAGTTGTATAAAAATAAGAAAAAGTAAAGTTTTGCGATAAAAAAGGTATTTTTTAGCGTCTTAATTAAAGTAAAGTTATGACTCTGTTATATACATTGGCACTTCATACTATAAGTAAGTTATAGTGCCAATGTCTATTGTTCCTGGTTGTCGTATGCGCTTGTTTAACGCCCTGTCTTTTGCTGGTCTGTACGTAGGCGTTTATTTGGTAACAATTGTCCAACCGGTTGTTGCTCAAACATCAACGCAGAAACGAACGCCAGGACAGACTCCCACACCTGTACTTAATACTCCAGTGAAACAGGCTCCCGCGCCTGTACTCAATACTCCAGTAAAACAGGCTCCCACGTCTGTACCTAATACTCCAACAGGACCATTACTACGACAACCTCCCCCAGCTCCGCCCAGTAGTACTGACTTTGTCGCTCCTGGTCTTCGAGAAGGGATGTCGCCGCAATTGAACCGCTACCTTTTGGGACCAGGAGATAGCATTAACATTTTGGTTCAGCGTCCTCCAGGTCCCTATCGTCTAGGACCAGGAGATAGCATTGGAGTTTCAGTTGTACGTTTCCCAGATTTAAGCTTTCAAGCTCTGATTAACCCCGAAGGAAACATCATCGTGCCATTACTGGGATCAGTGTCACTTAAGGGATTGACTTTACAACAAGCACAACAAAAAATTCGCTCAGGCTATAATCGTTTCGTCGTCAATCCAAATGTGACATTCTCATTGCTGGCGCAACGCCCAGAGTTTAATTTTTCGGCTCAAATTAATCCTGAGGGTAATATCATTGTGCCGCAAGTAGGCACAGTATCGCTACAAGGCTTGACTTTGGAAGAAGCGCAAGAGAAAATCCGCTTAGCTTTAGCCCGGCAATTAGTTAACCCACTTGTGTCACTATCATTAATAGGACAGCGACCAGTTCAAATCACTATTAATGGGGAAGTGAATCGACCTGGAGTTTATCCTGTTAACTCAATAACGCCTCGGGTTAGCGATGCATTGCTCTTAGCTGGTGGTTCTGCGATGATGGCAGATCTGCGTCAAGTCCAAGTACGCCGGAAGCTAGTAGATGGATCCGTGGTTTCACAAAGACTCGATCTATATACTCCATTACAAAATGGCGGGGAAATACCTAACCTCCGCTTGCAAGACGGCGATGCGATCATTGTGCCACGTCGGGAAGTTGCAAACGATAAGAGTTATGACCGCGCATTGGTATCTCGCTCAACTTTAGCAACACCACAGATTAGAATTCGTGTTTTAAATTATGCTGGTGGGGGAATAGTCACTGTCCCTTTGCCTAATGGTAGTACTTTTATAGACGTATTGGCAGGAATTAATACTGACAGTGCCAACCTCAGTGACATAGCTCTCGTTCGCTTTGACCCAGAAAAAGGTCGAGCTGTTAAGCAATCGATTAATGCTAAAAAGGCTTTGTCAGGGGATGTATCTCAAAATGTCGCACTTCAAGATAACGATGTTATCGTAGTAGGACGAACCCTAATTGCTAAAATTACTAATATCATCGGTACAATTGCCCGTCCCTTCTACGATATTCGTACCTTTCTCGGCTTCTTCGGTCTTGATGACAACAGATACTAGATTAGTAGTCCTTGCCAGCCGTGTGTAACAGAAGGAAGAGGAATGAACTTATAACAAAATTTATAATTCTCAGACTCCTCAAAACCGAAATTATCTAAAAATTATAGTCGAATTTATACCTAGTTTTGATTTGCTGCTGCCATGACTCCACCAATTGTTAAACGCTACCTCATTGCTTTCGATAAGTACAAGTGGATTGGACTAGCTAGTTTTGGTCTAGTTGTAGCGGGATCAATGGTGGTGGCTTTGCAACCACGACAATCTAGATATGTAGCGAACGGCGCACTGACCTATAATCGCCCAACAGTTTCTTTTTCCGCAACAGGTAGTGAAATTAATCTGCAAGGGCAGGAACTGAGCCAAGATATTTTGTTATCAGAGCCAGTCATTAATGCTGTGGCAGCTAAAGTCAATGTCAAGCCAACAAAAATACGTCAAAATGTCGTGGTTACGATGCCTGACAAAGACTCTAAAACTGGAGGAGATAAACAACTCACACCCACACTCATCGAACTGAAATATAACGATACTAAGATCCAGTCAGCACAAGAGACATTGCAGGCATTGATGGAGGCAATGATCGCCCTGAGTACCGAAATTAATACACGGAGATTAAAAGCAGTTATTGGTAAAGTTAATGAACGTTTACCACAGGCGAAAAAAGAACTGCAAGTGGCTGAGCAGAAGCTAGAAGTGTATGATCGCAAAGAACGACCAGCAATATTGGCAGCAGAAAATGGAAGTTTGCTCAACGCAGTGACTAGTAGCCAAATACAGCAACGACAAACTCAATTAGTTCTTGCTGGAATTGATACTCAAATTCGCAGCATACAAGAAAAGTTGGGTTTAAACGTCAACCAAGCTTATGTCTCTTCTGCTTTAAGTGCTGATCCAATAATTGCTAACGTGCGAGCACAACTTTACCAAATTGAATCCCAAATTGAAGTTCAGAAGAAAGAAGGTTTGCGCCCCGAACACCCGACAATGATTCAGTTGCGCAATCAGAAAGAAGGTTATGAGAACTTACTTCGGCAGCGTGGTGCGGAAGTTGTAGGCGGGAAAGATGGAACAGCGCCGCTTCCAGCTACTATTGCCATTCGCTCCCGAAGCAACCTAGATCCAGCCCGACAGCAGCTGGCAAATCAGATGGTTGCTTTGCAAACCCAGCGCGAAACACTGCAAGAGCAACTTGTTGACCTCACAAAAGATGAAGCACGATTGCGGAATGAGTATTCTCTGATACCCAATAAGCAATTAGAGCGATCGCGCTTAGAACAGGAGGTTGCACTCAAAAAAGCCGTCTATGACCAAATGCAGGTAAAGCTAACAGACGCAAGAACAGCAGAAGCTGAGACAGTCAGCAGTCTTGGAATTGCTAGACCACCAGTCGTGCTTGATGCTAATAAAGATCGTCTGAGTGCGCCAATTACCCTGGGTATAGGCAGTTTACTAGGATTATTGGTAGGTGCCGGAGTTATATTTTTACTGGGATCATTGGAAGCAACCTTCAAAACCAAAGAAGATATCCGCGACAGTCTCAAACAACGAGAAATTCCTTTGTTGGGCGAATTGCCTTTGATGCCAGTTGATGGATTAAATCTAGGTGAAGTGCCAGTGGTTCTTTCTCTAGATTCTTTGTATCTAGAGTTTTATGAAAAGTTCCGCAGTAATCTGCGGCGCGTTGGCGGGAAAAAATTGAAGGTGGTATTAATTACCAGCACCAGCAGTGGAGAAGGTAAGACAGTTAGTGCTTATAACTTAGGAATAGCATCCGCTCGTGCAGGCAAACGAACCTTAATTATCGAAGCAGATTTGCGATCGCCATCTCACTCTTCATCCCTAGGAGTGACTTCCGACCCGGATGCTATCATTGAACCTTTGCGTTATTACGCTAGCTTGGGCGAGTATATTCGCTTAGTGCCAGATATCGAAAATTTATACATTCTTCCTAGCCCAGGTCCTGTGCGTCAATCAGCGGCAATCCTAGAATCTAGTGAAATACGACGCCTCATGGAGGATGCACGCGAGCGTTTTGATTTGGTTATTTTAGACACTCCTGCTCTGAGTTTATCAAATGATGCTCTGTTAATACAACCTTACACCGATGGCATTGTGCTAGTGACAAGACCAAACAATACACAAGAAAATATACTCACTGAAGCGATCGACCAATTGGTGGAATCTGACCTTGAGTTGTTGGGAGTTGTAATCAATGGTGCTGATATCACCATGCCTCTGCCTTACTCATATATGGGTTCAAACTATCCACCTGAAGAACCACAAGCACGAGTGATCAATGGAACTAGGAGATAAGTCGTGCTGATGAAAAAGTAGCAGCTTGACCATAATATTGCTGCTGTTTATCTAAAATATTCCAAACCATACCATTTTCTAGGAAGAAGCGTTTACCAGTACTGGAGATGCGGACGCCAGAATAACTACTAAAACCTTTGCTTAGCCTCTCAGCTAGGAGTTTATTACGTTCTTCCTGTAAGACTTCCTGAACTGCCTTACGCCAAGGCGTTTGCATAAATTCTTCCCAAGAATGCTCCCAAAGTTGCAGCACTTTACGATTACCATAGTTTAAGATTGGATCTGATTGGATGCTGTGAGAGACTAAAACAAACGGTGCTTCAAACAGTGCCTTCGCTATTTCCTCTGGTGATCCGCTAGCATCTAACAAACAACGTCCTGTCCAATCGTGAAAACAAAACTTTGCATCAGGCGTTGACTGTGACGAATGACCGTCTCTTGCTGGTAAGGAAGTTGTTTCTCACGGTTCATAGGTGTAGCCTGTTTATATAAGCATCAGAACCTGCGCAATTTTAACGTTTTTTCATACAATATTGTTAATCTAGCTGATATTTTTGGAACAATGTGAATTCCAGCGTCGGATGATATAAAATATCATCTATCTAGAGGAGTAACAATGAATTCAAAATTACTTTTTGAAACTTTGCGCATCTTGCGGAGGACTTGCACACGCTGACGATTGCAGAGCTTATAGCCTGCCACTAACATCATAATACATTTCACTCCACCAGTTCTTGAACTGGTTGCCTTAATGCAATCTTAAAGTTAAATAATATTACCCCTAGGGCATATATTTGAGCAGTGAGAGGAATATTTACTTAGCATAGGTACGAATAGGTTTATCTATCTACTGTATGTATCGTTTGGTCAGACTCCACACATATAATCAATAACAGTTAAACACGCGCGTCAATGGATACAAATGAGACTGGAAGCATTGCCAGCATTATTGAAAAGCGTCTTCCCTTAGCTAGAAAAGTAATAGATGTAGAGGCGGAACTTAAATCCCTAGACTCAGCAGTCCGACATCTTCAAAAGCATCAGAATCAGTTACTGAAACGATTTGAGGATTCAAGTGTACCTAGCTTTTTGGAGAACATCTGTTTAACCACACTACAATCGAGCATTAATACTGAACTAGAAGCGCTGACAAAACTCAAAGAGCGCTTTTGCCGTAAGACACTTAATATTGGCGTTGTTGGACGAGCAAACCAAGGTAAGAATTGGTTGCTACAGAGTCTAACAGGACTGACGTGTGCTGAGATTCCAGATGGAAACACACATCATTGCACAGATGTTTGTAGTTTTATTTACAATAATAATAATGGGGAGACTTACGCTGAGGTTTGGTTTCACTCAGAGCAGTCATTTCTAGATGAGGTGATCAGTCCCTACTATGAAAAACTTGGCTTGGGTGAAAAACCAAAGACGGTAGACGAGTTTGCCACTAAACCTTTGCCTTTATTGCTCAGTAATCATCCTGAATACCCTGCACAGGTAGCAGCGTATGAACAACTACTACAGTATCACATACATTTAGACAAATATCGCTCCCTTTTGCAGCAATCTTCACCCCGCCACATTTGTGCGAACCAAATTCGGGAGTACGTGGCTCAAGAGACTGCTTCCAGTCAGAGGATCTTTTTTAACCCTTCGGGTATCTCCTCCCTTGGCACTACGCCAACGCTCAGCCTGTGTGAAACAGATACGCACAGCCAGCACGTAAGCGCTTTGCGCACACTTGGTGAACGCGCAGCGTCTGGGATAGAAAAGGGAAAACGCCAGTCGCACGCCACTGGCTACAACGGGGGAGAACCTCCGCAATCGCCACAACACTTAGTAGCCGCGCACGGCGCTGGCTCCCCTCCAAAAGCACCGCAGATTCTTTCGGAGGGAGATCCTCCTTTGAACTCCTGGCTGTCTCACCATCTGGCAGTTAGGGAAATTAAGATTACTTGTCAATTCAATCACGCTGATGTTGGACAAATAGCCTTTGTAAATATACCTGGTTTGGGTGATACGGGTATTTGGGATGAACAGCGTCTGATGAAAATTTTAGCGCAACAGGTTGATGCGATCCTGTTTGTGCGCATGCCAAAGTCAACTGACGACGACTGGAGGGATGTAGATGTGCGTTTGTATAACACGGTGCGTGCAGCACAAGTTGATGTTGTGCCAACTAACTTGTGCTCCTTTATGATACTTAACCGTACAGAAGCTGATTCACGCTTTGGTGACAACTCCAAAAGCTGCCAAAATTTAGCACACGATATTGCTAAAACAAAAATCAGTGTTGTCAAGTGTGTAACGGCTAACTGCGCCGATACTCAAGAAGCGCACAAAGTTCTTGAACAAGTTCTTGATTATTTCAAGGCAAAAATGACTGATTTAGATGAGAAATACGCCTTCTTACGCCAACAACAATTAAATTTACTCCAAAACCAAGTGAAAGCTGAGTTAGAGAAAGTCAGCAAGGCTTTAGATTTAGCAACCCATGATGATATTCATGGGCTTGGGCTGTTTGAGGAAAAATTCAAAGAACTTTGGTTGGCTGTAACAAACAGTCTAGAGGAACTGCTGACAGGGCTTAGGCGAAAGCGAGAAGCAGTTGATATGGACTTTAAAAAGCAAGTAGAAACTGTTTTGCAAACTTGTCGAAGTGATACAGGAATTCCGTCAATTCAAGAAATAGAACAGCGTTTTTGCCTAGAAAAGAGCTACGCAATTATATACGAAAAGTACCTGAATGAAATCCGTGCTCATTTGTCGAAACATCTGTCGTCATTGGATATCGGTTTAGAGCGATCGCTTGACAAAGTTAAATCGCAACTGACTCAGATACTAATGGACAAGGGACAGTTGGAAAAACTGACACAAGCCAAAGGAGGTGAATTTATGGAGGCGATCGCCAACCAAATACCTGACGAACTCATACCAGGGATACCGAGTAAACTTAAATATGGATTCCAAACCCTAGCTAGGTTTAAGCTTTCTTACCGAGGATTTCTACAGTATCGCATTCGCAAATGTTTAGATGGATTGACTCCCAATCAGCCTGCAACCCTAAAGCTTTCCGCATCGTCCTCTGCTGAGCAAGTGCTGCTCAATCTCAAAATAGCTTACGCAGAAGCTGTGAGTAAGTGTGAAAAAGCTTTGAAAGAACTACTGTGCGAGCCAAGTCAAGTGATTTATGCCATTGTAGAAGAATTTGTAGATTCCATACTTCGCGCAACAGATGTAGAAAGTGAATGGCGAATCTTTCTACAAGATGTTCGACGGCAAATTTGGCAGGAATTTCAACACCTGGGCGATACTCCTCCAAATCCGTCCCTAGGTGATACTCCGAAGGGAGTCATCCAAAGTAATCGCACCCAACTGCAGCCTCAGGTATCTCCCACTCAATAACTGTTAACTGCCACTGGCATGCTATTTGCACTTAATGAGAGAACCAACAGTTGTTCTGAGCCTCGCTCTTTGAAGAACTGGCGAACTTCAGAGGAAACCGGAGTACAACACACAACTGTTGGTAACGCAGTGCCTCCTCAAGTGAAGACAGCATGTACCTACTACCTGCGGGTTACCCTCGGTGCATACCACTCGCTGCCTCACCCAGGTGCTGGTTGTTTTTGACAAACGCGCTCAGGGTGTGAATGTACTCAAATGTGAGATGTTAACAGCTTAGAAGTGAAGCGATACCAGGATTTAGGCATCTGTCATATTGTTTGGGAGACGCTACTACAGGCAAGATACTATTGAAGTATTTCTTGTGTTTTAAAAGAGTCAATATTTTTTGATTGTTTAGACTTTTCAAGAATTAAAGAGAGAAAATTTTTCTATACTTTCAAAGGCTCCTTTAGCTCAAATGTAGAACAAAATACCGCTGATTTTATTTGATTTTGAAAACTTCGCGGTCTTTGTAATCTACCTATCCGAAAACTCAACAGATAAGGTGATCAACTGATTTCTTTAAGTATATTGTTTCTTCTTATTACAGGAGACTAACATTTTTGTTGTGTATGAATAGTCTGTTCTCAGCTATCTACCAATAATTTCAAATTAGCGAAGACTTATTTGACTTCCACTATACCACCCTCTGGACTTAAAATTTCTCTCATGATATAGATTTTTTATAATTATTTACAAGGTAAAAAAGGTTTTTCATGAAAGTCTAATTTGTTACTTAAGTGGATGACTGTAAGTACGATAGTACTTATTATCTATGATGTAAATTTAAGATAAAGTTATTTTTTTGCTAAAATGAAGTTTTGATAAATCTATTTTAGAGAAGCAGTGAAAGACAAAATTTCAACTTTTAAAATAACTTTAGGATTGTTTCATCTCTATATCTCCGAAAATCACTTAATATAAATATATTGAAAAAGAGTTATTTTTGTTTTTTGAAAATAATTAAGCTTGAACTTGAAATATAGATACGTTTAGTTATTTTTAGTTAGGATGAGAATAATGAATGTGTCTTAGACTTGGAGGTTTTTAAAAAAAAAATTAAGAATGAAAAGATGAATTTGCTAAAAATTACAATTTTCAGTTATCTATTCTATCCATCTCTAGGTAAAAAAATCTACGCCTGACTAACTTAATGGAAAACGAGAAAATGCTTATCCTAAATACTTTAAAAAGAGTCAATTATGAATATAAAAATGTGAACTGGATTGCCTGAGTGCTAAGGTTTGTAAGCTATTGTGCTTTTAAACCTACTTAGAGAGTTCTAGATAAATACTGAGAAATATAAACATAGTTAACGTCTTTAGAAAGGTGGTACTACGATCATAATGAGGAAAAATAACTATTATGAAATGTTAATACCATATACTGGGATGAAAATAGAAGTTCTATTGTCAGTAAAAATTAGGCTATCTTCTATGAATTATGAATTTATTAATATAAGATAGCTTGAGCAGATTATACATAATATGAAAATATCTACACTGACTCAATGACTTCTAATGTTTTTTCTGTAAGTAGATAGACTAGCTTTGAGAGATTTTTCTTCTGAATAGAGGTGGTAACTCGACCACAGACAGGTAAGTCTTCATTTCATTTAAAATATAAGATACTGTAAAAATGGAGGCGATTAAGATAAAAATGCACAAATCTTGAAAGCTATATTATTAATTGTTGAAGTGCCATTGAGAGGATATAAGGCAAATAATTCTAGCAAGAAGTTGACTTTTGTAAACAGTGACTTATTGATCCAAACTTTCAAATCGTTGATCCTCACCAATAATTCTTACTAAAACATACAGAAAAGGTAGCTATCAAGGATGATTACTTTAAACAGAAAATATTTTGTGAGCATGTGTTATGGGCAAAGAAAAAGGCTTTGATAACTACAATTTTCGAAAATCGTGATTTCGTTTACAAAAGATGGTTCAATCAAATGTATAAAATTGATAGTCAAGTTTTGTTCATGTTGTTAAAAACTTTATTCTCACAGCAACGACTCTACAATTAAATTCTTTTTAGATATAAAAAAATTTTTTTTTCTTTTTCTGTTTGATAAAAAAATGAAGCATACTTTTACGAAACAAAAAAAAAGTTTAGTGTTAACGAAATGACTTGTTTCATGACAAAAACTCTGATAATCTTATCGTTTCTATACCCTAGTTAATTTCTTTTGATGATGTTAACGACCAGCAGATAGTAGAACAAAATGACAAATAAGAAATGGGCTGTAAAACGTATCACTGTGAATCTAGCCGCACAGGAAGCGGAAAAACTTGACAAGTATTGTCGGCAGACAGGTAGACCTGCAACGGATGTTATCCGAGAGCTGATCCGTAGACTGCCACTCTCCTCAGAGGAGGCTACAGAAGCAAGCACATAAATGGGAGTAGTTAATAGTTAGTCAAACAAATCACCTCAGAAAAATACAGATGTCAGTCGCCAAAATTAAGCTTGGGGATTGTGTGCGACTGGTGAGACAGCACTATACACGAGGGTCTCTCTAGGTGACTGCGCTCTATGCCTGCGGCTGGCCATTCGGCTATCGCAGCGATCTGCGGAGGGAGGTCATCCCCGATAGCCGTAAGGCGTGGCGGAGCGCCATAGGGTTGATGAATATTGGTCTCACGCCCAGGCCGCCACTTTGAAGTCGCGGCGCTACGCGTTTCAAACCCGCTTGAAGAAAGAACATTTCACGTGCTTGAAAACCTTTACTTCAAGTATTGGGTATTTTGACTCAAGCAATTCTGATTTCTGAGTTTTTCTGACAACTGACAACCCAGCACTTGAGGTGAGTAGCAAATTCCGACACCAACCCAGTTACAATTTGTAATGAAACTGAAAAGGTAAAGACGGAATGCGCGTTGCGATCATAGGAGCGGGACTAGCTGGACTAGCAACTGCTATCGATTTGTCTGATGCTGGCTGTGAAGTCCACATTTTTGAGTCTCGTCCGTTTGTTGGAGGGAAAGTGAGTAGTTGGCTTGATGGTAATGCCAACCATATTGAAATGGGGTTGCATGTCTTTTTTGGCAACTACTACCAGCTTTTGGAATTGATGAAGAAAGTGGGGGCGTTGGAAAACCTGCGCCCAAAAGAGCATAGCCACATTTTCATCAATCAAGGGGGAAAAGTTGGTGCTTTAGATTTTCGCTTTGTCATGGGTGCACCTTTTAATGGATTAAAAGCGTTTTTCACCAGTTCCCAACTTTCGTTACTGGATAAATTCCAAAATGCGATCGCATTAGGAACCAGTCCGATAGTACGCGGTTTGGTGGACTTTAACGGCGCGATGAAAAACATCCGCGACTTGGATAAAGTTAGCTTTGCTGACTGGTTTCGTAGTCACGGCGGTAATGAGGGTAGTATTAAGCGAATGTGGAACCCCATCGCCTACGCCCTCGGCTTTCTCGATTGCGAACATATTTCTGCCCGTTGTATGTTGACAGTCTTTCAGCTATTTGCAGTGAAAACCGAGGCGTCGAAACTGCGAATGCTGGAAGGTTCCCCCTATGAGTACTTGCACAAGCCGATCTTGGAATATCTGGAAACTAGGGGGACAAAGATTTACACTCGTAGGAGAGTACGAGAAATACAGTTTATTGAGGAGGAACACCAAACCCGTGTTAGTGGTGTTGTCATAGCTGATGGTGATAGAGAAGATATCATTACTGCTGATGCTTATGTCGCTGCCTGTGATGTTCCAGGAATTCAGCGTTTGTTACCTCAACAGTGGCGCAAGTGGCAGGAATTTGAGAATATATACAAGTTAGAATGTGTGCCAGTGGCAACAGTTCAATTGCGGTTTGATGGCTGGGTGACGGAACTGCATGATACTCAAGAGCGCAAACAGCTTAATCGTGCAGCGGGAATTGATAATTTACTTTATACTGCCGATGCTGACTTTTCTTGTTTTGCTGATTTAGCATTAACTAGCCCTGGTGATTATTACAGGGAAGGGCAAGGTTCACTATTGCAGCTTGTGTTAACACCAGGTGATCCGTTTATTAAGCAAAGTAATGAGGCGATCGCCCAGCATGTCCTCAAGCAAGTACATGAGTTGTTCCCCTCCTCACGAGAGCTAAACATGACTTGGTACAGTGTAGTGAAACTTGCTCAGTCTTTGTACAGAGAAGCACCAGGAGTGGATATTTACCGTCCTCAGCAAAAGACGCCAATTTCTAATTTCTTCCTAGCAGGTAGTTATACGCAGCAGGACTATATCGATAGTATGGAAGGTGCAACAATTTCAGGAAGGCGTGCGGCGAAGGCAATTTTGGACAATGTGAAGAAATGAACCGCCTTAGCAAAGCGTGTCTGCAGGACATAGGCGCTAAAAACGCCAAGGAATAACAGATATGGCAGATTGGTTGGAGCATAGTGTGCAGGTTGAGGTAGAGGCTCCCATAGACTTAGTTTGGAGCTTATGGTCTGATTTGGAACAGATGCCCCGTTGGATGAAATGGATTGATTCGGTGAAGGTTCCAGAAGATAATCCAGAAATATCGATATGGAAGCTCAATACTGGGGGTTTAGAGTTTACTTGGAAATCCCGCATTCTTAAAGTTGTCCCTAACCAAATCATCCAGTGGGAATCGGTGGATGGTTTGCCAAATCGAGGGGCAGTGCGTTTTTATGACCGCCACAGTAGTAGTATTGTTAAACTGACTATTGCCTATGCTATCCCTGGTATTCTAGGGAAGATTATGGATAATTTGTTTTTGGGACGGGCGGTTGAATCAACTCTCAAGAGTGATATGGAAAAGTTTCGAGAATACGCTCTTCAGGCGAAATCGAATGTATCCCAGTAGAGTAGTGCTTACGGTTGTGGCTTCTAAAAAAATCTATAGCAGGGAACAAGGAACAGGGAACGCTTAACAGGGAACAGGGTTGAAAATCTCGTGATGTCCGTATTTTCTCATTCGTTAATGTCCTAATCTACCTGGCAACGGCTATAACTTCCTAGGCCTTCATGAGTAAGCGCGACTTTCCGCCCACGGCTATAAGCCGAGGGGCTTTCTGCTTTAAATATTGTCAAATTTTGTCAAAATAACTATGACTTACGCACTATACAAATTGACCATCATGTGCATAACGTCATTGTGTCGTTTTAGGCTGTTGGGAACAACTCAACAACAGATAGTGTTCGCTCTTCATAGTGAAAAAATCAAACCTCAAGTGTCTGAAAAATCCAATTACATATTTGATTGTTTATGTCAATGCGTAAATCCTAATAACATAACGCTAGGTATCGCAAGTTCTCATCTCGAACAGCACACTTTGCAAAACTTCATACAAGCATGTCAGAGGTAGAGTACAGCTAATTATTTCTATATCTAGCAAGGTATAGATAAATGACAAATCCTTTTGTAAGAAGTCAACTTAAGACAGAAATTGAGCTACCAGAGTTGCTAAATGTAAAAGGCGCATCCGATACACCTTCAATATTTGCCACAATAGTATAAGTCATTTGCTGGAGTGGCTGAACCAGCACAGTCTAGGATATATTTTATCCCAATACAGTTCAGTTAAGGAAATTAATCTGTTGAGGCAGGCAGGGGGGCAGAGGAGCACCAGGAGCACCAGGAGCACCAGGAGCAGAGGCGAAAGAACTAATGGTAATGGACGTTAACTCTTCATCTCCCCTGCTCCCCATCTCCCCATCTCCCCTGCTGTCTCAACGAATAAATGTCTTAACTGAACCGTATTGTATTTTATCCCACAAGATAGTGTTGGATTATAGGTTTTGCACTGAACATTATCGCCCTAACTGAATTTAGGTAACGGGCGTTGTTGATGATAACTGGTGTGGGGCAATCTTGATAGCATGATTTTTACCTCTAACTCAAGTCAAGCTTTGACTTGGGTTGCTATGCAAGCAAATGTAAGAGTTATAAAACAAGTATCGTAGGCAACAAGAACTCATGAGTGATTGTTTTAGACTGTTTGAAGATAACTTGCGATAATCGCTCTTGTCACGTTTTGCACTTAGAATTAAAGTGAACTTAACAGGAATTATCTTCAACTATCTTTTGGTACTGAATTTTATTTAACTCGAATGACTACTAACACCAATTGTTGCTAGTTTTTCTCGTATATCCTGAATACTACAACCAACACACTTACCGCTAACCGAATGTAGTCACAACTGTTTCCCACCGTATTTTCTCCCACCAATTCTGAGCAATGTCATCCCTTGATCAGCCCTTTGCCAGTTATCACCTTTGGTCTTTAGTTGCCCCAGCCGCATGGCAACAACGTTGGCATTGCCAGATGAGAAGAGGTTTTATTAAAGCCCGACAACACGAACCAGAAGTCAAAGCGCTTTTGACAAAAGCGACAGCATCGCAGCGTATTGGTTTACTAGCACAAAAAGGCGTTTATGAATTTCATCACCACATCCATCTGTTGAACCAATCTGATGGTGTAGAAAAAGTTGCACAGCTTTTGAGATTAAGCAACTCAACTGATGAAGTTAAGCAACGCGTCTTACAAATTTTGAAAAAATATTACGATGAACCCTTACTTTTAGGCAAACGTATCATCCTTTTAACTCGCGGGGATGAGGGTTTTCCCAAACCGATTTTGATTTCACAACAACGTTATCACTTTCGTTTGTATGCAGTGATGGACTGTGTATTTGTTGAGTCTGATAGCATTTTGCATATTATAGATTTTAAAACTGGAAAATCCGCTTTTGACCGACGACAGGCATTAGTTTATTTACTTGCGGCTCGTTATCTTTACCCTAGGTATCAGGCGGTAGCTTCATTTTATAATTTGGAACTTTGTAAAAAATCTGAGATAATTAGTCTTTCTAAGGATGAATTAGACATAATAGAACGCGAATTAGCTGAGATTGCCAAAAAACATCAGCAAGATTTACAAAAATATCAAGAAAAAAGCGGTGACTTTAGTAAAATTTTTCCACCAAATCCTGGGTCTCACTGCCGCTTTTGTCCATTTCACGAAATATGTGAATTTTCTACCTTCAAAGATTTACCAATGCAAAACTAGAGAATGTAAATATAACAATTTATCAAAAATTTTTAAACAAAAATAAGAGTTTTACCTAATCTTGACGTTGATTCCTGATTCAGTGTAGTATCTGTTACCAGAAACATCATAAAAAAAGGAAGGGGACTCCATGACTTCTGCTGACGCGTCGCTACAAATTCCTTCCCAAACCTCAAACTATACAACCAATGATGTTGTACTTAGTTTGAAAACAAACCCTCAATTAGACGCAGATAATACTCAGCAGGGAGCATATACCAACATTGTTAATAGCTTCATAAAACCAGTCAACACGAACAACCTTAATTCGCCGTCTACCAACCTATCTGCTGAAAGTTTTAGCAGGTTGCCTGTTGTGAATGAGAGCGATACACTGCTCAATAACTCCGAAGACTTCGAGAACCAAGTAGGTAGAAGCTATTATGACTTTGGACTAGCGGGCGACTTGAGCAAGGGCAAGGATGAATTACTGAATCATAACGCTCAAGGAAATCCACCGCAAAAGGTGGCTCAAGAGAGTTTGGTTTTTATTGACCCTCATTTAGAAGATTATCAAAGTCTGGTTGCTGGTATCTCACCAGAAGCGAAGGTGGTTGTGCTAGATCCCTCCAAGGATGGTATCGAACAAATCACGAGGGAATTGTCCAACTACAATCACGTCGTTTCCAAAGTAGAAATTCTTTCTCATGGCGCATCAGGGCGTCTGCAATTGGGACAAACTTCCTTAGATTCTGCTGCCCTTAACCGATACAGCCAACAATTACAAAGTTGGGCAGAAGCCCTGACTGATAATGCTGATATCCTCATCGATGGCTGTAACGTTGCTCAAGGCGAACAAGGTAAACGTTTTGTAACAAAGCTGAGCGAATTCACAGGGGCTGATATTGCTGCTTCCACCGATTTAACTGGGGATGCTGCTCAAGGAGGCGATTGGAATTTAGAGTATAAAGTCGGTCAAATAGAATCAGTGTCATCGTTGCAACCCCAAACGCAGCGAACATACCATGCAACTTTGGGAGAGGCAATTAATTTTCCAGAAGGTTTCATGAAGAGCATCGAGGACTACGGGGCAAAACCTGACGATGGTATCGACGATACTGCCGCTATCCAAAAAGCGCTTGACGATGATCGGCGCGATGTTAACGGCAACTCTCTATATGGTGCACCCGACCAGTACAACGGTCGCCCTAAAGTACTTTACTTGCCAGCAGGTACTTACGATGTGAGTGGTACACTCAATTGGATTGGCAGCGACGTCACTCTTCAAGGTCAGGGCAATGGCGCTACCACTATCCGCCTTAGGGACAATGCATCTGGCTTCGATAACCCTAATGCCCCCAAGCCAGTCATTCAAACCCAAGATGGTAATATGTCTTTCCGCCAGTACATTAGGAACCTCACCGTTAATACTGGAAAGGGGAATACTGGGGCGATCGGCATAGACTATATTTCCAACAATGTTGGTTCAATGCGTGATGTCACAATTAAATCTGAAGACGGCAAGGGTTTTGCAGGTCTAGCAATGGATCGCAATTGGCCAGGTCCGTGTCTGATTAAGCATGTCCAAATTGAAGGCTTTGACTATGGCATTCGGGTCAGCCCAGGTGAATATGGTCCAACTTTCGAGGACATCACCCTGAAAAACCAACAGGTAGCAGGTATTAATAACGTGTACGGGGCGCTCACGATTCGCGGACTGCACAGCACCAACAGTGTACCAGTGATTAAAGGAACGAGCTGGGCTGGTATGGTTACCTTACTAGACGCTAACCTCCAAGGGGGTGCACCCAACGTTAGCGCAATTGAAACCGAAGGCGAACTCTACGCGCGCAACCTTACTACCAGTGGCTACCAGTCAGCAATTAAGTACAAAGGTGTGGTGGTTCCTGGTACAATGCAGACCGAATATGCCTCAAATACCTACCAGTTGTTCGATGGTCCTAAGCAGTCTCTGAATTTGCCAATCAAGGAGACTCCGGAGTACCACGACAACAATATGGCGAATTGGGGACGCTTTGAGTCCAAAGAGTATGGCGATATGAGCTCTTTGCAGTCGTTGCTCAACTCCGGCAAGTCCACAATTTACTTCCCCTTTGACAAATACTTCTCCTACAACGAAACGGTAGTTACCGTACCCGCATCGGTCAAACGCATCGTCGGCTTTTCATCAGTGATTAATGAGCACCCTGATGGTAAAAACGGCGGCGGCATTAAGTTTGTAGTCGAGGGGGATAGTTCAGATCCGCTCATTGTTGAGCAGTTCGGCTATGGAGTCAAAGTGGAGCAAAAGTCATCGCGACCAGTAGCGCTCAAGGATGGCATCTATCAGTACACCTCAAGTCCTGGTGCAGGCGACTTGTTCCTTGAGGACGTAGGTATTCAACCCCTCCGAGTTCAACCTAATCAGAACGTTTGGGCACGACAGTTAAATGACGAATATGACGGCACCAAGATCCTGAATGACGGCGGTAATCTTTGGATTTTGGGACTCAAGACCGAACGTACTGGCACCGTGATCGAATCGCAAAACAGCGCGAAGACTGAGTTGCTAGGAGGGGTTATCACTCCGGCGCGCTCGTTTTCTGCTGAAGAAAAGCTAAAACCAGCCTTCATTAGCAACAACTCTCAAACCTCGCTAGTGTATCGATCAATCTATTACGATCCAGCACAATATTACGACGTTCAAGTCGAGCAGACGCGTAACGGGGAGACACGTCGATTGTCAAGCAGTCAAATTCCGCAACAGGTGACGCTGTTTGCAGGGTAGTGTTAACGATGCAGAGTATGAGGGTAGAGTGAGGAATACCCCTCTACTCTATGCCCTCATACCTTTGTTCGGTCATAAACTCGGCAATTCCTCCAAAATCGTAAACCGAATGTGATTAATTGCTAACTCACCAATTGAAAGATCTTCTTTGGTGAGCCTAGCCCCCTGACTCATCAAGGTTTCAAAGGAGATTCCTTTGCCAATTTCAATGTGATACCAGCATAAGCCCATAAAAAACCTTGCAGGATAAGGTCCACCCCTACCAATATCATCAGGGTTGGATTCCATCGGTAACCAGCCGAAGCCAGGTATGTAAAATTCCAGCCAAACGTGATTATATTGAGGTTGCAGAGGAACTTGCTGGTATTCCGCGTAGGGAGGACATTTGTAGCGACCGACTGTACGACAAGGGATACCATTTAAACGGCATAGAGCAAGTAAAACGCCCACATACTCGCCGCAGGAACCAACACCTCGTTCTAAAACAATATCCGGCGTGTCAATATGGGGTTTAATACCATAAGACAACTCATCGTAGACGTAGTTGCGGATATTGTACATTTTCCGCAGCACATTAGTTTCAGTTCCAATTGCTTCACGAGCAGCGCGGCGAACGATGCTGGTATCCATTGCCAAATCATCATCATCCACTAGGTAGCGGGATTTCAGTTCTACTGACAATTCAGGTACATTCTCTACATCTGTAGGTGTTATGCGATACTTGATTCCCCGGACTTCCAAAACTGCTTTCCAGCCAAAAATATGTCGTTCGCCTGGAGTGAGGGCATCAAATTTGAAAAGAGCGACACGTTGCCCTTGTACGATTTCTTCTGTAAAAGGTAGACCAATCGGTTCAATGTGTTTGATCTTTTGACGCTCAGTTTCTGAGGGCAAAGCAATACGCCATTCTACCTCTGGTAAATACACATCCTCTAATGGCGCTATCTCTTCCATATAAGACATTTCTATCAGATAGCCATTGGAGAGGGTATAACGTTTATCAGGATTGTGATAGTAATTCAGCGGGTGAATGAAAGTGCGATCGCGGTAAGATAACTCATGATTCGGGTCAGCATTGGGATTATCCCGGACATATGGTTCTTCAGAGGCATAGGCAACGTAGAGAGTTTTTTTGCCCGTCTGACTATCTTTATGTATCGCTATCCCCGTGGGAGAATCAAACGGTGTCAGTACACCAAATTTAACTTCCCCAGTAGCCCTGTCGATACAGTACACAGTTTGTTCCACTGTGTCGCTGACCCAAAGTGTTTCTTCATCCACTGCCAAATTTTCTACCCCAACCCCAGGGGCAAAAAATTTAGTAATTTGTTTTCGCGTATCGCGATCAAAAATCAGAATACCTCCCTGCTTTTGGCAACTAACGTAGATAGTTGATTCCCAAACAGCAATCCCATCAGCTGTATAAGGTAAGGTTACAAAATGTTCCAAACCCAACGAATTTAGGTTGCACAGATAAACATGATTGCCTCTAGTCAGCCAAAGAGTATCTTTCCAGACCGAAAGCCCAGTGACATCCATAAAATCTTTGACTTGATGGGAATTGAGAATTTGGGCGTTGTCAGAGTGGGGGTTAATTTGCAACAAATGCCCTTTGACAGTATCAATAGCGATGAGTCTATCTTCAATAAAGGCAATGCCACAAAGGGTAGCAGCACCAAGGGGTCGAATTGTCCTTTTCCCAAGCATTTGGCTGGTAGATGGAAAACTGGGAAGTGTAAAAGTCATATATAAACTAGTTTCATCAAGGGTATAGCACACTTATAGCACCGGAGCAGGGAGCACCGGAGCAGGGAGCAGGCTGGGAATTGTCCCATGGTTTCCGTCTTTTCTCATTAATTGATGTCCTAATCTACCTGGCAACTGCTATAGTACACGTCACTATCAAACGGGTTCAGAATTGGCTTAACAGAGAATTCATTTCCCTGTTTTGGCATAATTTTGATTTGCGAACCGTATTAATGATGAGTCGTACTTAGAATCGAAGGAGATAATGTCTTGGTGACGGAGTTTTCTACTTGTGTTACTCATAATTATCAATATTCTTTTGTGTGATGGAATTCTTCGTGACCGAGTAGCACACCCATATTATCCGGAAGATTATCCGCAAGAAAAAATGCGCAATTGTCAAGAATTCCACGTGCATTGTACAACTTGGTGCTCAACCTAATGTAACCTTGTGTTGATGGTTTTCCAGCCATTGCTAAATTATGATCGAATTTTGTAACCATTCCCTGTGACCTATCGCGATGTCTGCTCACTCTCTACCTGAAAAAGCCGCCGCTGTTTGGCATAGTTTGGAAGTTGATAAATCATTGGAACTGCTTAAGACAAACGCAGACAGTGGCTTAACACCCCAAGAAGTACAACAGCGGTTGCAAGAATATGGTCCCAACGAACTAGAAGAAACTGCTGGACGCAGTGCTTGGGAAATTTTGCTGGACCAGTTCAAAAACATCATGTTGTTGATGCTGATTGCCGTAGCCATAATTTCTGGGGTCATAGACCTGCTAGATTGGCGAGAAAAGCTGGCAAAAGGTGAGATGCCATTTAAAGACACAATCGCCATTTTAGCGATTGTTATCCTCAACGGCATACTCGGTTATGTCCAAGAAAGCCGTGCAGAAAAAGCCTTAGCAGCCCTGAAAAAACTTGCCTCTCCCAACGTACGAGTCATACGAAGTCGCCAACCAGTTGAAATAGCTGGTAAGGATTTGGTACCAGGAGATGTGATGCTCGTGGAAGCAGGGGTACAGGTTGCTGCAGACGGACGCCTCATAGAACAATCTAACCTGCAAGTACGAGAATCGGCACTCACAGGAGAAGCTGAAGCGGTTAATAAACGGGCAGAACTTGTCTTGCCTGAAGAAACTTCCCTTGGCGATCGCCTTAATGTAGTCTACCAAGGTACTGAAGTCGTTCAAGGACGCGCCAAGATTCTGGTGACAAACACTGGGATGCAAACAGAACTTGGCAAAATAGCTTCTATGTTGCAGGCGGTGGAAAGTGAACCAACTCCATTGCAACAGCGGATGACTCAACTTGGTAATGTGCTCGTCACGGGTTCTTTGATTTTGGTTGCGATCGTCGTTGGCGGCGGTGTCATCCAAAACATGATCCAAGGAAAAGGTTTTAGCAACCTTAAAGAGCTTGTGGAAGTTTCTCTAAGTATGGCAGTCGCTGTCGTGCCAGAAGGTTTACCCGCAGTTATTACCGTTACCTTGGCACTGGGAACCCAGCGCATGGTACGTCGCAATGCTTTGATTCGCAAACTCCCAGCAGTGGAAACCCTAGGTTCTGTCACGACTATTTGTTCTGATAAAACTGGCACTTTAACTCAGAACAAGATGGTCGTCCAATCCGCTTACACGAACAACAATACTTTTCGTGTAACAGGAGAAGGTTACACCCCCAAAGGGGAGTTTCAGTTGGATGGTCAAACAATTTCCATAAACCAATCTCCAGAAATCCAAACTTTATTAGTTGCCTGTGCGTTGTGTAATGATTCATTTTTGCAACAGGAACAAGGAGAATGGAAAATTTTGGGCGACCCAACAGAAGGCGCTTTGATAACCCTGGCGGGGAAAGGAGGAATAGAAAAAGACCAGTGGGACAGCAAGCTGCCCCGCGTTAGCGAGTTCCCCTTCTCCTCAGAACGTAAACGAATGAGCGTGATTTGTCGGGTTGAAGGAGTGAACGATGGTGTATCGGCGTTAACATCACCAGACCCTGCAATCAACAACTTATTGCAATCTGAAAAGTATTTAATGTTCACAAAAGGGTCGCCAGAGTTAATTTTGGCACGTTGTACCCACTTTTACGCAAGCACTGGCTCAGCAGGTTTGGATGATCAGCAACGCCGCTATATTTTAGCAGAAAATGACCAAATGGCGGGCAAAGGTTTGCGAGTGCTGGGTTTTGCTTACAAACCCCTCACCGAAATTCCGCCGGAAGGGTCAGATGAGACATCCGAGCAAGGCTTAGTTTGGCTGGGATTGATCGGAATGCTGGATGCACCACGCCCAGAAGTACGAGCAGCAGTGCAAGAATGTCGGGATGCAGGTATTCGACCAGTGATGATTACTGGAGACCATCAACTCACAGCACGAGCGATCGCCACTGATTTGGGAATTGCTCAAGAAGGCGATCGCGCCATTACAGGTCAAGAGTTGCAACGGATGACCGACCAAGAACTGGAGCAAAACGTTGACTTAGTAAGCATTTACGCTCGTGTAGCCCCCGAACATAAACTGCGAATTGTACAAGCGCTGCAACGTCGAGGCAGATTTGTCGCCATGACAGGTGACGGTGTCAACGATGCACCAGCCCTCAAACAAGCTGACATCGGTATTGCAATGGGTATCACTGGTACCGACGTGAGCAAGGAAGCCAGTGATATGGTGTTACTTGATGACAACTTTGCTACCATTGTCTCTGCCACAAAAGAAGGTAGAGTTGTTTACACCAACATTCGCCGCTTTATCAAGTACATTCTTGGAAGTAATATTGGTGAGGTGATCACGATTGCAGCAGCACCAGTTCTTGGACTGGGAGGCGTTCCCCTCAGCCCATTGCAAATTCTTTGGATGAACCTCGTTACGGACGGTTTACCAGCACTAGCTTTAGCTGTAGAACCTCCAGAACCCGACGTGATGAAGCGCCCGCCCTTCAGTCCGCGCGAAAGTATTTTTGCTAGGGGATTGGGTTCTTACATGATTCGGATTGGTATTATCTTTGCCATCATCTCGATTGTTCTGATGGAGTGGGCATATTATCATGTTCAAACAGTCACTGGTCCAGGACTAGACCCAGAACGATGGAAAACAATGGTATTCACTACCCTATGTGTTGCCCAAATGGGTCACGCTATTGCAATTCGCTCAAATTCCCGACTGACTATAGAAATGAATCCTTTCTCAAATCTCTTTGTACTGGGGGCTGTTGTGATCACAACAATTTTGCAATTAATGCTGATTTATGTGGCACCCCTACGCAATTTCTTTGGTACTCACTGGCTGAGTCCAACTGAGTTGGGTATTTGCATTGGTTTTAGTGCTTTGATGTTTGTGTGGATTGAACTCGAAAAACTTTTCTTACGGTTGATGGGTAAAAAACCTGTTTAAAAGGCGAATTTTCACTCAAAGACGGTGGGCAGCGTCCATTTCAGGCATGTCTCACCGTCGTCCATTCTCTACTTGATTTGATTAGATTTGTTGCAAAAATCCGATTATCGTTTAGATGCTGCGGTTTAACTCCGAGTCCTACTGAATGCTCGCAAGCTATGACAACAAACCTTGGTGATTAGTGGTTGTCTTGCGAGTTTAGGAGGTGCTTATTTAACTCTAGTACAGGTAAGATTTTTTGCCGAGGGGATGAGTGCTGGTAAGGGATTTATTGCGATCGCAGCCTTAATTTTTGGCAGATGGCATCCTATAGGTAGTGCTTTGGCTAGTTTGCTGTTTGGGGCTACAGAAGCTTTACAATTGCGAATTCAGGTATTAGGGGATTTGTTAATACGTAGCGCGATAATTTTTGGGACAGAAGTGATAGAGAATCTACATTTTGACCCAGGAAATTCAATTTTTCTCCAGAAAATAAGGAGCTAAAACTTACGCCTTGACAAAATTGTCGAAATGTGCAGGTACGATCATGAGAAAGGTCATACTCTTCAATTAGGCGTTAAGCGTAGCTCTACTATAGGCGATCGCTCATCACCAGTGGCTTGGGAACACGGATAATATCTATTTAGGACTTACGCACTTTACAAATAAACTATTGTGTGCAGAATGCAAAGAGTGCCAACTTCGGTGTGGTTCTGCAATAGTCAGATTTCGCAAGAATTTTCCTCTATCTACTGGCGCATAAGTTGATTTTGCTTGCACCTAATTAAAGAAGGAATGGCAGCAAATAAGTCTGATTCATAAAATCGATTTTTGTCAATGCGTAAGTCCTACTATTGTTAAGCTATGCCTAAGGCTTGCGCCACGGCGATCGCTGCAATTCGCGGCGTCTGGGCAGGAGATACGGCACGCTGAGTCGTTTCACGACACACGCAAGAAACGCTCAACACGACATTTCAAGCATTTTATGTAAGAAGTCTATTTAGCTCCATTCGACATACAACTTTACTCGCGTGAGGTTTCTTATGAAAACAACAAATACTCATACGCAACAAAAAGCTCAAACGGAGAAATTGTCTAAACCTATTGTCGAGAAAATTGCCATTGTCGGTGGTGGACTTGGCGGTTTAGCGGCTGCTGTAGCATTGCAAAAACAGGGGTTTGATGTTCACGTTTACGAAAAAGCACAAGAATTCCGTCCTGCAGGTGCTGGTATCAGTCTTGCCCCAAACGGCTTAAACTGCCTTGCTGCTATTGAACCAAGCATAGTTGAGGATCTCAAACATGCGGGCTGCGACGTTCGTCAGGGAATTTTCAAAAAAATGACAGGAGAAATAATCCAGATTAACCCAATAAGAAGCAGGTATTTAGAGAAATACGGACAGCCATTGATAACGATTTGGTGGTGGCGCGTGCAACAAATCCTTGCATCAAAACTGCTACCAGAAACCATTCACCTCAATTATCGCTGTGTCGGCTTTGAACAGAATGATAAAGGTATGGAAATATACTTTGAAGATGGAAAAAAAGTATATGCAGATTTGCTGATTGGAGCTGATGGTTTACACTCAGCTGTCAGAGAAAAGTTAATTGGGGATGGAAAGCCTCATTATGTGGGAAGTATGATTTGGCGCGCTGTCATCAAATATAACTACGAGCGACTTAAGCCTGATGAAGTCGTTTCTATAAAAGGAAATAAACAGATAATGCGCCTTCTCAATGTAGGTGACGGATATATCTTTTGGGCTATTCGTAAGTTATCGCCAGATTTCTCTGTTTCCGACAGTGCTACTCTTGCCAAGTCTCGCGTTCTCAATGAACTTGCTGGCTGGGAAGAATCTTTGCGAGGACTCGTAGAAGCAACAGAAGCCGAGCAAATCTTAGAAGCACCTATTTGCGATAGAGCACCGTTAACCCACTGGAGTAAAGGCAGGGTAACACTCTTGGGAGATGCTGCTCATCCGATGGCACCTTCAATTGGACAGGGTGCTAGTACCACTTTTGAAGATGCATACGAACTTGCCCAATGCTTTTCTCAATCATCTAGCATTGAAGAAGCTCTTACTAGCTACGAGAAGCGTCGCATCGATCGCACACAAATTATCCAAACTCGCAGTGCATTGGCGGATATGCGCAGCTATGAAACCGACAGCGAAACATCTTCTAGGCAGACACAGGAGCAGCCACAAACGCAAACTGGTGAGGAGTTTCAAGATTGGCTTCATAATTACAAACCTTTTGTGACGAGTTTTGGAGTTTAGACTAGTTCGCGGTGCGAAACTGACGAGACAATCACGAAACAGTACTATTAAATATAAAAAATAAGAAAAAGTAACATGGAGATTAATAGTAGCAACGAGATAAATTATATGAGGATT